>Ga0123354_10000440_pt1 | contig 40729 bp, 31 predicted proteins | sample TergutLab28metaG_2_FD_97872 | JGI IMG/M metagenome (GOLD analysis project Ga0123354, IMG submission 97872) | Labiotermes labralis P4 segment gut microbial communities from Petit-Saut dam, French Guiana - Lab288 P4 | ecosystem: Host-associated > Arthropoda: Insects > Digestive system > Gut ... | reverse complement strand
GAGTGAAACTCCACTTAAGCAATACAAAGGAAGATGAAATAGACATTGAGAAAGAATGGAGAAACTTACAAAACATTAAAATCAGCAGCAAATGAAAGTTTCAGAACAATAAGGAGACAAAACACGAGAAGGTACTTAAAAATATGGGAAGACCAAATAAAACAATTAATAGAAACAAAGAAAAAATTATATAAAAAATGGCTGAATTCAAAGAAACTAGAAGATAAAATGGAATACAAAAGAAACATGGCACTGGCTAAAAGAGAAGAAAGAAGAAGAAGAAAAAGACTTTCTTGGGACAAATTTGCTACAAATTTAGAACACAACACATACAGGACCCAACCCAAAGTATATAAAATTTTACAACAAATTAGTAAGGATGTAAAAGAAACAGCATGTATTCAAGGAAACATAGACGAGAACACATTTCTTCTATACTATGGAAAGTTATGGAACACAACAAACATAAATGAATTACAATTAGAATACAACTCAGCCGATTACTCACATGCTTCTATAACTTTTGATGAACTAGAATGGTGTTAAAATTAACAAAAAATGTTGAAGCTCCACGACAAGATAACATTAACTCAGAGCCATACAAGTATGCACCGTAGAGTTTAAACTGAGATTACTATAATTTTTAAATAATATATACAGAGAAAATTGCATTCCAAATGAAAGGAGAAATGCTGTTATAACCCCAATATTTAAGAAAGGTGACAGAAGGGAACACAAAAACTACAGAGGAATTAGTATTCTCAACACCTGCAATAAGATATACCCTAAAATCCTTAATATGAAACTCCAGAAGTACTCAGAAGTATTTACGAAAGAAACACAAAATGGATTCTGAAAGGGACGGTCATGCACCGACCCAACATTTTGCCTTAAATCATTAATTGAAAAAAGAAGGGAATTTAACTTGGAAACACACTTACTGTTTGTAGATTATGAGAAAGCATTTGATAACATACAAAGACAGATTTTATTTAACATTTTGAAATCCAGACATATCCCAGACACATTGCTAAAGGCGATAGTGGATATTTACACACAAAACATAATACTGATAAAATTTAACAACAAACTATCAAAACTGGTAGAAATTAATAAAGGAGTGCATCAAGGTTGCCCTCTTTCACCTACACTGTTCAATATAGATTTAGACTAAATAATAACTAATTGGCAAAATCAAGACATAACTGGAATCAAACTTCCAAAAAACCAGCAACCGTCAATACTGTTATTTGCAGATGACCAAGTCATAATAGCAGACACAGAAGAGAACCTACAGAAAGCTGCAAATAAATTAAATCAAATAATAACAGAATATGGTTTAACTATATCTGCACAGAAAACAAAATCAATGGCATTTAAAGGGTGAGATCCAGTGAGAACTAAAATTGTAATAGCTAATAAAATTATAGAACAAGTAAACTTGTTTAACTATTTAGGAAATATATCTTATGAAGGAGAATTGGACATTGATAACAAATAAATTTCTGAAAATTACAGGTATTTTAAATAATGTGTTTAGACCATAAAAAACCCTAAGAAAGCAACAATAAAACTATACAATACACTAGCCCTTCCAGTCTTGTTATATGGCAGTGAAACTTGGACTATTAAAACAAGGGATGCCAGAAGAATAACAGCAGCAGAGATGAAATACATGAGAAGAACAGCAGGATACACTTTGACAGATTACAAAACAAATGCACAAATTGCAAAGGAGTTTAAAATAACACAATTTTTGTACAAATTACTGGAATACAAAAGAAGCTGGATACAACATGTAAACAGAATGCCTCGAAATAGATTACCCAGGATAATGAAACACTACTCCCCCAGTGGCAGAAGGAATCATGGTACACCTCTGAAGAGACTTCTGGATACGTGAGACTGGAATGGGTCAACAAGTGGCCCAACTCTATGAGTTATAAAATGATGATGATCATGACCAATTAAGTATGAAAACAGCAAAAGACATTTATGCTGCAATTAGGTGTGCAACTTACACACTTTACGTGCAATGAACTTTGACTTCACAGGTAAATAAAATGATGCTGACAAACCTGCTGACTGCTTTTGCATTGTTGATGTATCTGGTTCAGTCACAGTGATGCCCGCTGTACCACCATTTGTCGAACTGGCTTCAGTTGCTGCAGCTGTACCAACAACCTCTGGGGACAACTGTGATTCCATGTTGCCAGAAGAACCACCGACACCAGCCAGAGGAGGAGGAATATTGCATACTCTTGCTTTGTACCGGCTGGCTCCATGTGCAGCTAAACAATCAAAATTATGAGTTGGCCAGGTGGCACTTATATTGATTCCCTGTAACTTCATCCACACTACTGTAATTATACAATTACAAGATGATGTCTAATGCAAGTTGATCACACTTCACAGCAGAAAGTGTGACAACAGTAATTTCATTATTTGTCCTAATTAAAACATTCATCACAATTCTCTGCAACAAACATAATACCATTTGTCCATCTCTACATAAAAAACAATTCTACTTCCACACAATGCTTTTCTCATAAACTTGCACCTGGTAACTACTCTGAACAAGGCGTACAGAATTAGCACAAAGCAAAGCAGGTTAGAAGTATGAGAAAAACAGATATTTCTCCTTCAGCAGTGTAACTGCTTCCCTCACACTTCTAGCTTTTCCAATACAGCACAAATTACTATTGAAACATAGACACACCTGAATAACACACACAGTAGTAATGATTACTGGTTCAAATATAACACACTAAAAATAAAAAATGACATCTCAAACTTATTAGGTCTTTGTATTAATGTCTGTCTCCTATACAGCCATACAGCAAGATAAGTACAGTCATCACCTTTACTTTGCCATGACACCCAGTCACACATCACACCACCACCATTAGCATTAACCTACATTTTTTTTTTTAAATTAGACAGGGCATAACACTGCTTTACTTAATGAAAGGCAGGCAGAAGTCACATACAAACACAATTACAAATTACTGAAATTATGATACTGCCTGTACACTTACATCATTTCCAATTTCACACTTAGAAAACATTAATCATTTCAATTTCGTTGCACAGATTGTACAATTACTGCACAGACTTTAAACATCAACCCATTCCATTTTAACTCTTCTTAATTGCAGTTATCTTACAGTGCTTTATGTAATAACTCCACTACTCAGGAGGGTTTTATGGTCTTTTTTACATTTACTTTTTCAGACCGTACATGTCAAATGGTTTCTGGTTTTAATACTGAGTAGAGAATGTGTGGTTTTTCACTAATTCTCTTGATTGGCTACACTCGTGCGTAATGAAGGAACTGATAATAGGGCCCTTATTTTGACTGTTAATGGGAATATTTCACTCAACCCTTACAAGAAATATTATTAATTATACACTAAATGATATCATATATGTAAATGTATTTTAATCCAGTTCTTAACATTATCACAGAGAAAAAAACTATGCATCCACAAGCAAAGTGACATCTGCCAACCATGGCATATGTCAGAACTTGTACACTCCTTGAATAGCAGTAAAAGAATACTTTACTTCAAGCATCTTACTCTGTGGTTGATTAGTAGCAACAATACGAAACACAGGAGTTGGTGTTGTTCTGTACCAGTTACCTTCTGCGCATTCAACTTTTGACATTTAATGGCTGCAAGCTGCACAACTGTTAACAGTACATGTACGATGCAGCTTGTCAAACAGTGTATTCTGTCAACGGTAATATTCTGAACCGCAGTCTCATGACCAGCCTTGTTATCAAGGCATTCAAAATCCCTCATTACTAGACAATGTACACAACTTATATTTCAAAATGGTTCCAATGTGATCACAAACACTTTACTCTCATTACTGCAGGTGATAAATACCTAGTAAGCAATTGTGACTGTAGATGATAAGACAAAGGGATGAAATCTGGAAGTAAATGTTGGCAAAGGAGCGTTAACAAGGGGCTCCACAATGACTAAAAAACTTTCACAACTGAAGCAGAATGGTGATTGTTAATAATTTCAGCCTCCTTTCCATGGTCATATATTCCTGACTGTTGATATCTGACCTAGATAGTAAAATGCTGTCAAGCCAAAATATTTCATTCAGAATGCATTCCAAATTTCTGGAGATAACACAGGATAGTGACTTGGGTATATGCTGGATGATCCATGGTTCAAATCCCGGCAGGGGAAAGAGATTTGCCTCTTATCCCAAACATCCGCACCTGCTCTGGGACCCACCCAGCCTCCTATTCAATGGGGACCAGGGGGTTCTTTCACCGAGCTGAAGTAGCAAGGGCATGAGGTTGATCACTCACCTCCAACTAAAGCCATGGTTAAGAATGAGTGACGCTACACCTCCACTCCCCCATATGACTTCACTGGTGTGTGTAGGGTCAATTTTACCTTTGGTACCTATGCTACAAATCTTTAGATTCTTCCTGCTGATAAAAAGTGCATTTAAAGGACTTCCCCAAGTTCATGGACACATTTCTTTAAGAAGAATTAAAGCAAACCACATGAGAAAAAAACAGCCAGCAACAGAGTTGTTCAGAGTTACGCAGTATTAAGGTTGCAAACAATTTAAAAAAAAAAAAATTTTTAACAGAACATTAGAACTGCAGTAAGACCTCCATTTAAGGTTTGTTTAAGTAAGAATGGATTTGAACATAAATGGAACAAAATCTCGAATGGAGGAAATTCAACAGTGATTACTGATTTGGCAACTGTACACACTAACATGAAATTATGGAGTATGTTCTATCAATGGGAGTTCCATGCACCATATTTTTTGTCATAAAATGGGCAAGCCCTGCATACATGACAATATAGTTAGTTATCTTCCCACAGAAAAAAAGATACAAAATCTCCAAGTCTAATCAGACTCAAAATAGAAATCCAGAAACAACATGTATCATACTGCCTGAATTCTGCTAACATACTCTTTTGCCCTGGAGGCTGCAGTGGATGTCCGCTCTTAGCACACCAACCGACAGGAAAGATGTCTCGAGAATCAAATCGACACCAATAATCAAATGCTCCTCGCCATCCGTCAAATGTCACGTGAATCATTTCGCCCTTAACAGCTCCTGTAAATTACATGCCATTATTAAGATGCCTCATAATAAAATTCAGTCCAGTGACATAAATGACTTAAGTTGACAAAACTTAATAAACATGTGTATTTAGAGCACAAGTGAAATTCATTTGGGAGTTAAATGATGGAAAAAGAACACAACCCAAATTTATAACCCATTTTTTACAGTGAGAATTAGGCAGAAGTAGGAATGAAATCCCATGCACGTACATATTCCTTGTTTCAAGCCGGAAGATAAGATTCACCATTTCTATCCCAAAATTCTGAACACCCCAAACCTTAAGCAGGTATCACAGTAAAGAGCTCAGACGCAATATCTGGTCAGCTTCCTGCCATTTACCACAAAAGTTACTGGTTCAGAAACTGTAGATGTTTCCAACTAGGTCTACCAAAACTCATAAAGGTGAAGGTCTGGAATCACAAACTTCTTGCAGGTTAGCACTGTTCTTATTACCATCCTAAATTAACCATTTCAGTTTCATGGAGAGCTCTCAGCCACGAACAACAGCCTGTCACTAATTACAAAGTAGAGTACCCATGTGAGCATCCAACACTTTCACAAATTATGTAAATGGAACTTCTCTGCTGACATTATCAGACCCTCCACAAGCACTTCTAAAACCTCAACATAAATTATACTGCCACTTTCGTTCCCTTACACCAAGGAAGATAAACAGCAGCAGCAACAAGAACAGTGAACATTAAAACTGACATTACTAAATTAGTGTACAGGCTACACTCAACACTTCTTACCTCTGGAATGTGCTAACATATCATCCAATGTGCCTATCTCAATTATGCTTTTCATTCACTTTAATCATTCAGTCCTGTGCCTTAATAACCTGCACTTTCAAAGTACTGATTTGAAAGAATGTAAAAAAAATTGGATACTCTGTGATAATCTTATTTAAAAACTATACAGTACAACAAACATTTAAAAAATCATACAATTCACTGTACACAATAATGTCAATTAACCTTGTCTTTTAACTTACCCACAGTGGCAGCGCAGATTAACTGTGGATTTTTTTTATCTACAGCTTCAAGCTTCATGCCTACTTGAAACAGATTATTTTTGGGTGTAGGAGGTTCTTTTTTGAATATTTTTGATGGAGCCATTTCTGCACCATTCAGGGTCTTCAACAAAAACATCGGCCATGAGGATGCATTCATTCTGAACCCTGCAAAATAAATACTGTTCCAATCACACATACCAACATCAATTTACATCTCATCATCCCATTCTGTTTGTCATCAACATACACAGCAATAAAGAATCTGAAAAGTCCACCATACAAACTTCTTAACACAACAGAAAACTACTTCATAATTCTAGCACGAACCATGACATACATATATTGAGAACAAATGCCATCATCACATTCTTAAAGCAAACACTGAAGCACACTTTTCAACATTCCTAGTGCAAAGCACTACTTCCAAAGTACTTCCAAAAACTGCCAAGTATCTTCTGTGTGGACAGATAATAAATACAGCTACCACTCCAACGCAACAGGATATTCTTCCTCAAATCACTATACAACACGTACTGCCACCTACTAACAAAGTAGACATGTTCTTACATACTGTGTCAACTACAATGAATCTGGCAAATTTCACATAAATATGGTAAGACAATATATTATATTTACTTATGGCTTATTTGATAAAGCAATCAGAATCTTGGGCTATACAGTGCTAAAAGCTGATGTAACTGGTCGGCACAGAAGCAGGGTTAACCTACCCAAAGGTGGCTGAAGCATTCCACCATGTTTCTCGCAATGACCAATGGGATGAATTTCATTTGAATCCACAAGTCTCCAAAAGTCATTCTTGTTATCACTTCCATCAAGTCTGAGCCTCAGTCTTGGACCAAGAATTCCAACAACAGATGCAATACAAGTTGAGGTCAGGTTTCTTGGGTCTAAGGCCTCTAACTTCATACCAATCTTGAATTCATTCGTTGGAGGAGTTACATGCTGAAAATATTAATCAAACTACAACCAATGTTTCTGAAAACATTAATAAAACTACAATCATTGTTTCATCACAACAGAAACAGAATTCCTGTACAAGCTGGCTATATGATACCACAAATGCCATATTTTAAAGTGCAATGCAGTGAGAATTAACTCTGATAAATGTGGCATTTCTGGGCATGATCCTGGAACAAGCAAAGTCCTGTTATATTGTTTTCTCTCCTCTCAAAGACCTATTTTCTAAACCTGCTCCTCCAGAAGTGTACAAATCCAAACAAATGATCACTTGCTGTTTTTGAGTAGAGAATTGCTGCACTTCTTCACAAGCCTCACTGTCACCATTCACGTACAGAAACTGCCATTAGTTAGGCATCTGTGCATGTCAGAACACATTTTAAACAGAAGATTTCAAATTACTAAGGAGATTATTCTTAATCGTTTGGCGTCAGAATGCCCAGTGTGATGTGCAGCAGACATTTAAATGGTAGCTGCATATTAAAATACCATGATAGGCCATCAGCTATACCCATCATTTAGCAAATGGTTATGAAGTAATATACACAGAATATGCCAGAAACAATTATGGCAGAGGCTGTATCACACCCACTCAAATTCATTAACAAAAAAGGATAAAGTTATATACAACCACACGCTGCATATAATTTCTGCACTGTGCTGTATTCATTTCACAAGTGAGATGTCATGAGGGTAGAAGCCATTACTTTGAGCTACAAAATCCCATAAAAAACTGGACATGCATGCATTGTTATGGAAAACCTCAATGTTTTGTCCATGTTAATGAACTACAAACACTTCCACCTAAACTTATTTCATGCAAAAAGTTATTACATCAGTGCACTCTGTTAACAACCAATACATTACTATTTGGGGATATTTCAGTAAAGTAATAGCCTGTCAGAGACTGTCATCTACTCTAAAATTTTAATCTTCCATAGATATCCAGGCTGACTACAAAATAAAAACAGTACTTTACATAATGTGACTGGTAGGGAGGGGGAGGGGGAGGGGGGGTGACCATGAACACACCAGCAGACAAAGCTCTCTCAACTGAAATTCTTTCTTTTCTTGCTCCCATATATTTTCTCACAGTTACACAGGTTCACTTGTGATCCTAAGTCATTCAAATAACCATATTTCATAAAGTTACAATGGACTGGAGGCTTATTAAAAAAAAAAAGGGCAAATCAGTCACAATCTGCCTTAAAATTAGGTGTACTGTCTGATCATTACTGACCATTAAAAGTAAGGTAGTGTGGTGGAAACACCTTAACTGCAAGTCACAATCTACAGTATATCAGCCTTCATTAATACATAAAAAAGCATGTAAAATGCATAGCAATTTATTACTGATAACTCAGTTCTCAAGAAATAAGCACTTCAGGATGGAAATCATGACAATAAAAACACTCCGTTCATTGTAACACCTCAGCCTGGGAAAAAGTAATCACTTTGATACGAGAATATCCGAAATATGTATGTAGCAAAAACAATACTTATATACAGAGAGTTCTTGGAAGAACTTGTGGCATTTTTGTACAGACTGTGTGTGGTATAACAAGAGAATAGTAGAAACTATGAATTAATAATACAACTCAATATTCAATTTTTATTGCATGGTTTCCATCAGCACAGTCGTATGTTTATTATGCCTGAATAAAATCTAAATTTGTTCCTGCAGTGGCCATAGGTGTAACACCTGAAACACTCTATCATACAGAATTTATTTGGCATACTTATAAACTGTCAGATTATACATTTCACACACCTAACTTACATGGTTCAATCATAAGTTATTAAATAAGGTCAGATATGGATTTTGCAAGACCCATCACATTACTACACTACATTCTTTAAAACAGTTACTGTACCAAAGGGTGCATACTTTTTGAAAATGCAGTGCCACACTAATTCCAGGATTCTATGTAAGAAGCACTGGTGTAGTTGCCACCTTGCAAGTTCATGTGAGTTATGACAGCACACTCAACACATAAGGAGACAGCACTATCTACTGACATGATGTCAGCACCAACCTCAAAAATTCCAACAGTTTATTCAAGAAATGCAAATGATAATGTCACAAAGCCTAACTGTTCTTAGAAAATAAGTGACCACACTAAGGTTTCAATAGTTATGCATAAAGAAAACTCAGCAGCTTCAACAAGTACATATTTCAAGAGGGATTTGGTATACCTGCTTGTAGTACTCTGGTGGAGCTGTCACACTGTTTGTTTCCCTCAAATATGCATCCCAGTCAAAAGTTGTATATGAGTCAAACTGCATCACAGCAGCTGGAGAGGCCTGAGAAGAGGTGGAACTAAGTGACCGCTGTTCAGTGCTGCCCACTGTAACAATACAGTATATAAGGTAGAAAGAAGTGCAGATGTACTGAGAAACACAAATCTCAAAAGGGGTTCTCAAACTACATCCATGATCCTTCCCATGATTAAAGCTACTGATGTTACAATTAATATGGATAAATCCAGCTGCTGTCATCATTACTGCTTATTTCATGAAGCATGTTTCATATCAGGCACCTGACACCTATTTTAAGTTTCCAGCATTTCAATAAGAAACACGAGTTAGTTTGACATCTCACAGTTTTCTAAACTTTGGCTGCACCTTTGATGTATTTAGTCTCATGTTATGTGCAACATATTTTCATGAATCTTCATGATGTCCTCCATGTCCTTAAATCTTTGTTTGAGGGTCATTTTCACACCAGGAAATAGAAAAAAGTCAGTTGGCAGAGGGTTGAGTGAATAAGATTGGTAGCTGACCTTCACCACACTCAAATTTGAGAGCAAGGGATTCACTGGACTTCCTTCTGGCAGCTTAATTTCAATGAATTTACAAACAGCATGAGATCTGTTTCCTAAGTCTGTATAATCAATTTCATACTCTCCACAGAGTTTCGTGACACACCATGTGCCATAATCAATCCTTGCCATCATTACAGACAGTTGAAAATCCAGGAGATATGCAACTTCCACAACACTTTACCCACTTCAAGATTACTTTCACTTTTATTAATAGCAGATGTATCATCTTCTTTCTCTCAATATCAGTCATGAAATTTTTCCCCTTTTAGGCCAGTTTTGAACAAATAAACCAACATAAAAAATAATAAAACTAAAAGTTCACTGTACAGACTAGAAAGACACACCAAAACACTCAGCCAGTAACTCAGTCCAAAATGCTGACAGTGATAACAGTGAGCTTCAGTGATGACTGCACTGAACTGCTACTGAAGAAAACAATTACACGTACAAAGAAGGTAATATGACATTCAGGTAACCGTGCATTGTAATAAATTCTTACAATAAAACCAACTAGATGCACTAATTCCTCAAATTTATTTTTGGAATAAAACTCTACATGTTTCAGACAGTTCCTCTGTCCATCATCAGGAGCTTTTCACTGTAGAGTTTTAGTTCAAAAAGAAATTTGAGAAATTAGTGCATCTAGTTGGTTTTATTATAAAAAAGAAATATTGCTTACATTTACAAGGCTGGGACTGGGATGGAGGAGCAGCATATTTCATGGTCAATGTTATACCCAATTACCTCGTTTTTGTTCTGACAACTGAGATGCCTGTTCCTTTTTTGTATGTTTGTTGAGACAATAGGTGCTACAGAAATCCTTAGTAGATGAATCCTGGAGCTCAACTCGAACAGGGGTGCCACGAATAACACTATCACAGTAGAGACAGGCACCCTATAATGCATATGCAGATATTAATACAAAACAACCATACAGACAGTGTGCATCAGCAATGCTGTACACTACAATCCATGCCACCCAGTTCACTTCCAAAGTTGGCTACCCTGTACCCTGAGTGAAGGTTTCTGCAGCTTTTCTCACCACAATCATGAGAATACCTTGAGCAAGGTCTTGCATACCTACCCATCAATCACAACCACCTTCCTATCCCAATGATACTATGTAACAATGGTAGTTTAAAACACCAATGTTAAATTACCTAAGAATCAGTCAATCAATCCAATAAGAAAGAATTCCTAATTCTACAAAATTACTTATTAAACTGCAATGGTCACAACCAGTGGCATGACAAATTACATAAAGAAAGTAAATGAGATGTACAGGATGACAAAGCAAGCACTGTGGTCAATTTAGCACACATTTCCAGAATCAGTCTGTGAAACTAAAGAAAACAATAAGAAACATAAGTCATGGTAACTGATAACACAGTGCAAACATGAACCAGGCACTTTCCTCTAATGGCTACCACATAAATCAGTTAGATAGACTCAATAAACTAATCTCTTTACCTTTAAAAACCAAATGATCTATAATGCAAATGTTATTACCACCATTCAAAATGAGTATTACAGAGCAGCTGGCTGTACGTCTATATGAACTTAAACGACATTTGCCAGTACATGGTGCTTGCCTGTTAATACACTGAAAAGAGGGGGGGGGAGTATATAAAACCCTGATTGTGAACACCTGGAAAACCAATGACTACTTTTATTGACATACAAATTTTAACCAACACCACTCATTTCGATGTGCCCGTGATACACTCAAGAATTCTGAAGCATATTTTAATCAGTCAGTAAGTAAGGATAATCAGACATTTTGAAACTGAAAGCTGCAATCACATGTACAATTTTTTTTTAAACCTTTATGATAAATGAAAACTAATGTTGCTGCACGGGTCTGAAAGACAGCCTCTGAACATGGCCAGATCTGGCCAAAACATGTTAGTGTACATCTGATAAAATGCCAGTTTGTATTCATGTTACACTTTGATGCTTATTACTTTCACTAAAGATAGAGAGGGCAACAGTATGAAACAGAATGTGAAAGGTAGCACAATGCTCACTTAAAATGCTTTCTGACTTCACTCATCATTGTTATTGAAATCATCCCCACCACCACCATCATCAAGCATTTACTCATCTTTATCAAGTTCCTTAGGAAATGACAGTGATTTATGATTTATTTTCCACAGTATATAACAAATCTGTACATCATAGCAGTGACAGAATCACTAGGTAAGATAGGTAAACAGCACCCTATGGAGAAAAGTGAGGCTGAAATCTATTGCAAATAAATATTATACAAACTTCACCCTAGTGTTTTATAGCACAATGAAATTTTCTTTACCATCAGTTCTATAATGAACATGACCCTGTCTGTATGGATTATCATGGCTCTTCCCATCTCTCAGTTAATACTGCCTTAGATATAAGATTTATCAGTCAACTAAGTTACTGCTGTTCACTGCTGCCCACTGTAACAATACAGTATATAAGGTAGAAAGAAGTGCAGATGTACTGAGAAACACAAATCTCAAACGGGGTTCTCAAACTACATCCATGATCCTTCCCATGATTAAAGCTAGTGATGTTACAATTAATATGGATAAATCCAGCTGCTGTCATCATTACTGCTTATTTCATGAAGCATGTTTCATATCAGGCACCTGACACCCATTTTAAGTTTCCAGCATTTCAATAAGAAACACGAGTTAGTTTGACATCTCACAGTTTTCTAAACCTTGGCTGTACCTTTGATATATTTAGTCTCATGTTATGTGCAACATATCTTTGTGAATCTTCGTGTTGTGTTGAATTTCATACGATAATATTAGATACTGAAGGATCTATTTTTCTCCATGTATCTGCCCATTCTATATGACACCAAGTGACACACAAAATGTTTACCAGTTAAACGTGATAAGGGATCTAAATTTATAAGAAAATTTATGAAATGTATCTGCATAAAGGCATAAAAGTACAGGAATGTGTTCATAGCACAGAACACGTCCAATGATCTCAATTCATTGATGTGTAAAACAACTATTTAAAACTCCTCTGATATAGTATAGAGTCTTCTTTAGGTCTTAACCAAGCAGCAACATTCTGCTTCATGTTTTTTGTTTATGTTTGTCCGTTTGTGAATCACAGTAATCTAAATACACACATGCTGAATGGAATGCTGTGACATCACCAGTTCCAAAATACTTTTTCTTAACGATCTGCGGGAGCTTTGCCGCATTGCTAGTACATTCTCTGCACTAAGGAGACTCGGAACGCATTAAGATGAATTTCTTTCACTCCAATACTGAATGAAACTCTGAGCTCTCACAAATTTGCAGTAAAGTAACCCCCTACCTCCACACCCAAAAGACAACTTCAGTTTCTGCTAAACAGAAGCCTCCCATACCAACTCATCAAGAGCAATGCCATAACAGCACCACTAGCAACACAGCAGTCTATTCTTGCCTGCTAACAAGTTCCCTTAAATGGTAATGTCTGAATATCTATATGAGCAACAGAAATAAATGGATAAACATCTTGCGAGCTGTTCCCTATGTATATTAGAAACAAAAACAGCAACATTTTTTCTTCTTCTTCTACCTCCTCCTCTTTCTTTTCATTTAATGATTAGGCTCACAGCCTGTTTAAGTTTCAAATACCCATATTTCCATGGACCTACACACACTTCTCCTTCTTTCTAGTTGACATTGTCAGAATTTTATTTTGTCACATGAGATAACCTATCTGATTTACAGCAAGGTTTTATTTTCTCTGTAACTCAGACTTCTGTATTTCACTGTGTTTGGATATCACAGTTTATCTCCGCACATATAGGGTAAGGTTGCCATTGATGGACCAGTTTAGCATTACTGACAAAAATAAAGGAATGTATTGCGCATGGACAAACATATGTTGCTTTTAATACCTTACTCTGTACTCTATTATTCAACAAATTTCACGAATCTAACTCATCGATAAGTGCTCAAAAAAATATTTTATTCAGCCATGAACTGGGTCCATTCGTAGCACCACTGTCGTATGAATGGACCACACTGTTTCCATCACTGGACCATGAACAACATATTTTCAGGCTCACACCTTCTGTATGTAACAACTTTTTGGACCTTACAATAGAAGCTGAAAATTTATTCCTCAGTGGGTTTGTATGACTACAAGATTTTTACCTGAAACACCATGCTAGTTGCACATAATTAAAGAATAAGGCATAAACAAAGGTGTAGAATCATTAAAATTAAATAACAGCTGGAAGAGTCTGTACAGTACTGGCAATCTGTAACAGAATGCATGGTTCCATGAATGGTCCACTGGTCCATTCACAGAACCCTGTGGTGGTTCACCGTCAGCAACTCCACCTGTTTCTGTTTCCAAAGTTCTGGAGTTCCATAAAAAATAAAAACTGAGATAAACAGTACAGGAAAATACAGAGCAGAGAACCTGCATTCACCTCATACATAAAAAAAGACAGTTGTTACTCTCTGTGATGATAAATAAATGTTGACACATAAGCCCAAAATAAAAACAGAAAGGTCAACAATTTTTGTAGCCTATTTTCTCAAAGGCCTTTCAACGTATCAAACTTAAAAAACTCAAGAAGATGAGATCTCCATAACTGCTACTCCCATAAACCTGAATCCACCCGTGCTATCAATAGTATCTGAAATACCAAGGGCAGTCCACCTTGTGCTACAGATCAACATTGGCAACCTTACTATACCTATCCCTGCTAAACAACAATTCAATACCACACAATAAACAAGAAGCTTGTTTTCAAAAACATATATGCCCACTTTTGACAAGAATTAAGTTCTGATTACAAAACACTGATGGATCAATGGCTGTGTTGGGGAGGGGGGAGGAGGAGCAGAACTTATCTAAACTACAACACTGGGCCTACCCAACCTCTGACTACAACAGTTGCATCCATTACTAAAGGTCCATATCATACACTCTTTCCCACTGTAAACAAGGGCCAACTGGAAGATCTCGCACAGTTCAAAGGGTCGCAATAGTGTTACAGGCCTTCAGTCTATCAAGAAGTCTATAAGGCAATGCTCCTTTGAGACTAGTGTCCCTAAAACCAGTTTCTGACCATGTGTGAATGAAAAAAATCTTTTCCTCTTTGCACTGCACTATCTGATAAAACCTCTTAAAATTAATGGTACTGCCAATCAACACCACTGTGTGTAATGGGCCATCAAAAATCTGAATGTAACAAAAAAATGAGTAGTACTCAACCAATATAAGTGTAGTGTTTTCTGTCTTCTGAAAAACTAAAACAATCATTTTTCTCTGATGTACATGGCACAGGTGCTGCCCACTTATCAGTGTTGCAGGACAACACTGCGCCAGCCATCAAAAATTTTGTTTTTGGAGGAAGTGAGTTACTTTCAACAGAATGGTATGCCACTTCATTATCACAACAATGCAGGAAAATTTCTCACTTAACATTTACCTGGCAGTTAAATTGGGCACAGAGGAAAGGGACAGTATCCACCCTGAATTCCTGAATGAACCACCTTTAGACATTTACATGTAAGGTACTATACAGAACAATGAGTATCCTAAAAACAACCTGGCACACTGCAGTTCCCAAGACATGAAACTGAAACTACCTGTGCTGCCATTCCACGACAAATAACACATGAAGTATGCCACTTTGTTGCACATTGTGAGCATCTACACATTTTTTGTTCACTCTACATATGTTCACAAGCTGACATTTTCATTCTTCTAGTTATCGTGAAGTACAGTAGGTGGCAGTGACTGCCAACAACAGTCTGTCATTATGAAGCAGCTGAGACATAGTCATACACTGGTATGTAATGCAGCCTCAACCTTTGTCAATTAAGTGTCACCTCTCAAGCACTAGCTCCACTAGGTCCTGCAATAACTTACCGAATGACAGCGGATTAATGGTCAGGCTATCTGTGGAAATCACAGCTACAGGTAGGAACTGTAAAATTCTCCCCTTGAAATTCCAACTGTAAAATTTTCCCCTTGAAATTCCATCTAACAGTAACACACACCTGGCCACATCTGAGAAAGATCTGACTGCAGCATTACTCACCAGTGATTACGGGAGTTGCATGATTTTGGAACATAATCATAAAACTGATGGTATGTGATAATTTAACGCTGGTGGGAGAAAAATTCTACAGCTGATTGTGTATCTCAGAAATTTAAAAAAAAGTAACAGATATGATGCCCATGGTGATTTTTCCTAATGAAACAAACTGTCATTGACATAGTGCAGGCTATCTGACACTCCTTTCTTTCACAGGCATAGAGGCCCTCTCATACCAAAAAATATGAACAAAACTGCCACTCTTCTGAAGTTAGGGTGTGAATACATGATTTATACAATTCAGCACCACTGGAAAAAAACAAACATGTTCAGACATGAAGCCCCACAACTTGTTATGTGAGTTATATCAAAAGTGCCACATTTGGGTGTAATGGGTAGATGACCATCTCAGATAAACTCACAGGGGAAACAGCTGCAGTTGTTCATATATTACCTCCAGAGGTGCCGAGGCATGCATGGGCTGAATTAGTTACTGGGTACAAATGGCAGGTAATGAAAGAAGTGCCTAAGGAAATCCATTGACAGCAGGAGTTAATCTCCATTTCAGTAGCTTGTTCCTCTATTAGTACACATACCAACATACATGCTGGCCTCGGGAAGTGGTCTCCTATGGCATGGGATCATACTTATTTTGGATGCCACAATCTGACACCTGGCTTGCTACAATGGAAGGAACATATGTGATTACAACCTTTTAGATTCTTTAAATTGCACACTACCCTTACCTTCATGTAAGCCTTTCTGAATTCTGACAAACAAGTTTCTGAACAGAATTCCTTCTTGCCATGTTGAGTAGGCAACACATACTTCAAGGGCTGTTTGTTCTCCCCACACCATGTACATGATGTTTTGTTTTTTGAAGGTCTCCCTGCACCTGTAAACAAAGACACACTGGTACAGCTTACCAAACTAATTCATAAAAGTCCCTCCTAAATTATTTTCCAAAGCCACCTCTTGCTTATCAGGAAATGAACAGACTCTTCTTACAGTGTCAATACTAGACTTTTGTGCCTGTATTTTGGCTCATTTGACACAAACTTGAAATGTCAAAGACAAGAAATACAGATAACATGAAATTCATTCACATGAATATCTTCATGTTGTCTACAGCTGAAAAGGAATGCAAAGCATTACCACTAAAAATCAATGTTTGCAAGGACAAGGAAAGTTTCCATGCCAGCAAATGGTGATTTGCGAACAAATTAAGCAGATAAGTCCATACAATGTGAACAGATTAGCAGAACCAGCATCTGCATCATGTGGCTGGAGTTAAGTATCCACAGCTTTTCCAGAAGACAAATGGGGAGAAGGGCTACTTCCCACAGCACATCTTTATAGGACAAGCCTCAAATTTAAACATGAGATGGAGGTTGCTGCAGCACCATCCAAGGAGGTGTGTAATGACATACAGAAGAAGGCAAAACAATCAGAGACCATTCTTCATTAAGTATTCTGTCTCCCCCTCCACCATGCACCCTGTCATTATAGCTTTCAGCCAATAACACAGACACCATTAGAGCAAATGCCAACACATATATTACTTAATGTTCCGGTATCATGTTTCAAGTCACTTTAATTTCTCCAACTCAACCTATCCCACACAGTCTCAACTTCATGCATTAAGGTTTTAATGTTAGCAAAATTTTCAGGAGCATAAACCTTGTGGATAATAAGGGTTTCTCGTATATACAGCATGATCAAAAAATTTCTGGACTGACTGTAAGATGATATTATTGTAGTCAGAAGGGGTCCTGTGTTAGATGATAATAATAACTGCCAAACCATTTGCTATTGCTTACAAAACCACAGCCTGTATCATTCACTCTACTTTTGCTGTAGAGTTTATCTCACATACTTCCCAAATCTAGCCCCACACAAATTTCTTTTTCCAAAAACTCATACTCAGCAATATAAAACCTGATAACCTCACTGCTTTCAAACAAACCCTGCTAACTACACCTGAGGATATTGAAACAGGACTTGCATGGATGTCTCCAAAAATGGCAGATTCACCAGACCTGCCATAAGAAAAAAAATTCACGCTGTCCAATTATTGCTGTTATCTGAAGGTCAGTAAATGTCATTACGGCTGACAAAATGCTTTACAACAATGACACTGGAAAATGTTGGGGGAAGAAGAGGGGGGGGGTTAATATTTTGACTAGTTAACAACAACATAATTTAATTTAAAAATACATTATTTTGGAACAGGATTGTTAACTTCTCAACACACAGGTAAAAATAATTACAGTTCTGCTTCACAAGCACCTGTTGATAAACAGGAAATTTCTTTTGTAAGTAATAAATCCAAACTCAGGAACATAAAATTTGCATTTCTCTCCAATTTTACATGCTTTTATAATAATATGTAACGTATAACCAAACAAAATCCTACATCCCTGCCCTAAGTGAACAAATTTTGTGCAGCAGCTTGGTTTTACTATTTTGTAACTTCACCCATAACACATGCCTTATCCCTCCAGTCAGCATAAGCGAACAATTTACTAGAACTGTCACCCCCAAAATAAGGCTGCAGTGTAGTGTTTACATTTAATACTTTTAAAGACACTGTTTAGGCTGGCATGTCCAGTGTCAAAACGTCAGCAACGTTAGGGACCTCAAGTGGAACACATACCAAACTCTGATAAACCCTGTCATATACTGTTTCAAAACCCAAAAGTGGTGCTCCCATCTCAAAGTTTTCCTACCTGCCATTTTGTCATTACTGATTGTAGGAAATTAAAATTTATGGGACTGGGGTATCCTCCAATCATATGACAGTCATGCACAGTTTTGTGAAAACTGATCAACTGTTCAGAGCTGCAAAGAGGGCCCACATACACGCACTGAACACATCACTTCATAAACACACTTTTATTCCTTTTCAGAAAGGAACACAGCATAAAAAAGAAACTTACAAAGAGCCTTAGTATGAAAGAGAGATGAATAAAGCCTTCAAAAAATTTTAGCAGACACTTTAGGGCAGACAGGTTCAGTGCAGCTTTGTCATTTTTCAACATACTACACACTTCATTGACTGCATGTACTCCAGCACTCTTATTAACCCCTTAAAGATGAAGCACAGACTGCTTTATTTAAAACCCAATTCATACTGTGCTGTAAACACTTCATCTCAGTTATAAAAACCAATCAGTTTATGGTGTAAGTGGCACAACTCGCTGTTCGTTCTCTGAAAAATACACAACACATACAGTGTGGGCAGAACATACAATCGATAAATGTTAAATTTGTTGGTGCATCACATAACCAGTAGGCTTTAAAAGGTTAACACCTTGATTCCTCAAGGTGGAAAAAAATCCTAACTATATGTATAGACATTCATGCACTGAAATCTCACTTCTTCATTGGATCAAGAAGCCGTTCCACACACAGCCTCCTTGGGTGGCCCAAAAAAAAAGCAGTCACAAAAAGTACAGGCACATATGGAAGATGAGGAACATAAATAAAATGAATGTCCATAACTGTCTCTCACAGGGGCAGTATATGGCCTAGCACTTTCATGCTGTAACACAACACTGGTACTGAGCACTCCACCATGTTCTGATGCGACAGCTGGTCTCTGACAGCTCCTAAGTTGTCACACAACAAGACACTGATGACAATAATCCTCTTGGGCATGTACTGCTCCAAAAAAGTCATCACGTCTCATGCACACTACCTGCATTTGGAATTTCTTGTGTTTTGGTATGCTTGAATGGCACCACTCCCTGTTCACCCTTTTCATTTCAAGCTGAAAGCAGTGGACCCAGCTTACATATTAAGTCACTACATGCTTTTTGAAGCCATCACCTTACGTCTGGTATCAACACAAAAGTGGCATCCAGGTTTTCCTTCTTTCTCTCAGTTCTGGAGTCAGTAGTCTAGGTACCAGTCTTGTGGACACTATGGAACTCCTACGATCCATGAAACAATTGTGAGAAGACTGATGTTCAACATGGGACCCACTTCATTATCTCAATACAAGAGTTCTGTCTAATGACAACTTCAGTCTCCGCAGCAGCCTGCAGTGTTTGGACACTTCTGGCTCTGCACAGTCAAGTGGCATCCATGCCATCAAACACTCAATTTCTACACTTCCTACTCCATTTTCACACTTGCTGCAGAGATAAGCATGAATTCCATACTGAAACTTAATGTGGTGATGGAATGTATGGGGTTTTTACCCTCACTAACGAAGAAATGGTTAGAATGTTGTTCCTCCTTTATTCATGCTATGCTGAATATCACAAAGACCATGCTTCTAACCAAGGCTAATGACAAACTGTGCGAACTATATACTTACTTACTTACTCCATGGTGCAGAGTCCTTCTTGAGAAGCTAGCTCGTTTGCAGCTAGTCAAGAAATTCCCCGCATTTCATGGAACCCGAAGGTTCATTACCGCACTCACAAGCGTCCGCCACCTGTCCCTATGCTGGGCCAACCCAATCCAGTCCACATACCCATATTCCACCTCCTGGAGATCCATCCTAATATTATCCACCCATCTACGCCTAGGTCTCCCCAGTGGTCTGGGTTTTTTTTCCCTCCACTTTCAAGCTTTTCACTGTACTCACCATCATACAATGAAATAACAGACTAGTCCTGACAAATCTCCACAATTAAGGACAGTACACTTTATGAGTTACCCCCACCCAGAATATATCAGAAATAAACAAATGCTTTTATTAATCTGACAGTATGTTCCTATTACCCACAGCTGTACAGCTAACACAAATTTTGGTGTATTCAACAGAGAGGCAGCTCTGGTATCATGTGGGAACAGCAGCCCATAACACTGAAACTCACTAACCTTTGCCTTTTCCATTTCTCACACATGTGCATGGTGTTATGAACCAGTTATTTCTGGGAACTGAAATTTAGTGTATTGTACTGTGCTAGATTTAAATCTTTCACAGTCCTGTTGCTGAAAACTCACACCTTCTGCTGCTGTGTCAGTGGGTGGGTCATTCTCAAAATTTTGAAGGACCATAATGCCTTCATCTTCAGGCTCAAGCAATTAGAATGTGAATGGCCTTTTTAATTTATTATGTTCTACTACATAAAGAAAAGCAAAGGGTTACTTGGTAATTATCCACATTTCTCCCCCACATGCCAGATTTTTAGAGGAAAAAGCCATTCACAAACCCAACTTAAGAAACTGATGGTGCAATCTCATTACGAACCCTTACACAATCTAGGAATATCAGACAATTACCAAAACCTCCTGAGCACACAGAAAAATGCCAGTGATATCATGGGTATGGTGTAAACTTCTGTTACTCCTAACAACACCTATAACCATACCATAGAAGTCATTCACAAAGTCACTATGAAAGCTTTGAATCACACTGTGTGCATAAGTATCACATTTACAGTTCATGTAGCTGTATAGTACATCTACAATTATTTTTACTCACATACTATCCTATATTAAAGTCTTCTAGGGGCTAATTAAAAATTTGTTATTCTAGAAAATGAAGGCAAGAATAATTATATGTATTCACTCTAACTAAAGTACATGTAACTCAAATCCACAACATATTTTAATGTAAGACAAAATAGTGTCACAAATTAGCTGCATGACAGCTTACCTCGTACTTTACCATGTGGACCTGACATGACTTTACTGTTCTCCTTCAAGCATTAATTCTGGAAGTGTACACGACCTGAAGTGTTGACACCTGCATGAACAAATTAAACCCACTGTGTAACATATTCATCCTGCAGTTTGACAGTCAAAGTATGAATTTTCATACGATCTTCTTCAGAGCTAATGAGATCAGAGACAAGTCTACCATAATGATCCACACACAGATGACAAACTTAAAACTACTAAACATCGAGTTTATCAATTCTATGATAGCAACATCCAACAGGTTTTGTGACATTTTTCCGCATATCACCAATATCTAACATGCTGCAGAAAAAGGTAATTTTCCAGTACCTGCTGTAACATACCATCAGTTATATAACAAAATAACATAATGCTGGTGCAGATAATGTTACCAGCTAACAGCAAACCAACAGCATGTTGTCAAGGCACACATCATAACAAAATGGATGTCCAGTATTTCAACACATTAGTTGTAATACACTGTCATGGATCTTAAAAATAAAACGAGTTTTATTCAAGTGAAAGTAATTTTTCCAGTATGCCACTCTTGCTGGCAACACATTAGATTGCCAGGGTAACCCTTCAAAATGAAGCCACAATTTATCACAAAAAGCAAAATACCCCAACACTTTTATTTGGACTAGCACAGTGAATTTCATACATTTATATTTCAACAGTTGCCTTCTCAATAACTACGTTCAACGAACTACGTAGCTATCTATTCACATGTTATACAATCAGCTGCTTTGTCAGGGCCATAAAACGAGAACAAATTAAATTCCAAATTGATTGGGCACTCTTAAAACAACACGACGACGTTGTGCCGATCCACGAAACAATACTGGTCCAACTTATCTGGGCAGCATGTTTTTTTCACCATTGGTACCTAATGCTTGTGGAAGATGTCACAACAAATTTTATACAGAAACATTGTTGACAATCCGCATAATTCAGTCATGCCTTAATAAAAAAGTGTAGTTCCCTGCTGCAGAGAACAGTTAATATTTATGAACTAATGAAGTACTAATGCTCAACATTCATTCATACTACGCCCGGGTGAAACATACACCCCAGCCATTGCACGAAACGCCTACATTTAAGCATGACAGTCGCTCTTCTATCTACCTGATAACATACCTTAATGTGTTCTGGTATGTAACTTGTGTTACCGGCGTAGAAAACAGCCTACCACAGTGAAATAAGGTTACATTATACAACGCAATTTCCACACAGCACCAACGACGCCATATTGAGCGTCTTAAACATACATTCCAGCTACACCAGCTACTATTTTGACAAAATGGAGATACGTTTAGTATGATGACTTTGTAGTGTGCTTCTTTGTTTCGGCTTAGGGTCAGCTCGTTTGTACTACAGTTAACACAGTTTTGCAAACGGAGAAATTTTGAATTTGACTGTTATTTAATCCTCTAATGGACACATGTAACACGAGCGTTTAACCCAATTTACCATCTTTGCGTGATTTACCACCTACAAGATAAACACAGCACAGGAAGCAAGACATACGATTTAATGACATCGTTGGTTAAAATGGCATTCAGTTCATTAATTATTCAGTCACAGATGCTAATAAGTTGGGTACCAATAGTTCACGGATGAGCAGGGACTTTTTACCTCAAATTATGGAAATTACTCTGCCGAAAGAAAAATCCGTACACACAGAGATCCGTGCACAGATCATACTGTACTTCCAAGCGATCAGTATGATTTATATGTGCTGGGTAATGAACTTTACAGCAAGTAGAAATGCCGGCTACAACCTCTAAATCTGAAACGAGTGCAGCCATGTAGATGAGGCAGCTTTAGTGTTTAATTAAAATTTTGTATTTTGGAAGAGACTTCAATATTACAAACCCCGGTACATGTTACGCACGCCATCAAGGTTAAGGATGGGGGGAACGGAAACGGGGGTAGGGGGCATGATGGTGTGTAATGTTCGTAACAATTCCAAGGCTGGATTAAGGAATATTGCTCACTTTGTGAATAATAAGAGCCACACTAATATTGTTTTGATGGGTGTTCCACATAGATTTGATCAACCAGACACATCTTGTAATGATTGTATTTCTGTGGGGAATTATGTTAAGCAAGATTGTACAAGTAACGATTTTGTAAATAATTTAAGTAATAGAATGTGTGATTAAGTTATGGCAAATCCTGTTTGCTCTTAAGTTACTCAAGCTCCAAAGACCACGTAACTGAAACAGCTGTAAATAAAACAACAGGTAGAATAAGGGCTCCAATAACTAAGAGTGATGCTTTTTTTGTGGTAAAACAGTTCTAGAAGCAATCGTATAGTCCTAAACCTTCCAGTGATGAAAGAATGGTTTCAAAGATTTATTAATAAAAATAATGAACAATGTACTTTAACTCCAGGTCAACCTAATATAAAAGCTAGCTCTATATGTAAGAGTATTCTGTAGATTTATCATCAGAATATCCAAGGCTCAAAATGGAAATCTGATGAGATTCTTGACTTCACCCAATTTTTCCTCACATAGTGTGTCACGGAACATCATTTAAATCAATACGAAATTGTGCAATTTTATACTGACAACTACACTCTTAGTGCATACTACTGTAGGCATTCCTTCATGAAAGGTGGAGTGTGCATTTTTGTCCATAATAGCTTGAATTTTGTAGGTACTGATTTAGAAAAATTTTCTAATAATCAGGAAACAGAAGCATGCACAATTAGAGTATTACAAATATTTGCATTCTAACAATTTATAGAGTACCTACATGAAATTTTACCCGTTTTATTAAGAAATTAGAGACAATACTATGCTCACTGTGTACTTCAAATATGCAATTTTTCATACATGGTGACATCAATGTAAATTACCTTTTTCATAACAGTAGAAGAAAGATACTGGATACTTTATTAGCCTCATTTAATTTATCTAGTATTGTCTATTTTCCTACAAGGCTTCAGAACAAATCGGCAACAGCAAATGACAATATTTTTATTGATATTTCTAAATTTTCTCATTATGTAATATCTCCTTTATATAATGGCTTGTCTGATCATGACGCACAACTTATTTAGGGGCAATGACATACAAATTCAGAACTCTAAATTGAAAATCATAAGAATTATTACATACTCTATTCTTGACTTCTGACACAAGCTGAGCTTTGAATCATGTAATAGTATTTTTTACAGTAATGATCTTAATTCTATGTTTAATTCATTTCTCAGTATTTACTTAAGAATAGTTTACTCTAGCTTTCCTTTAAAAAAAAAGTAACCACTAAAACCAATAGTCATGTCTGGATCACTTCAAGCATAACAGCTTCGTGTAAATGTGAAAAGGATCTTTTCTTGCTCTGTAGAAGTAGTAATGACGTTGAATTAAAAAATTATTATAAAATGTAAAGTTTTATCAAAAGATATAAAAGAAGCTAAAAAATGCCATTTTAACAAACTGATTGAGAATTCAGATAATAAAATGAAAAGAATATGCGACATTGCCAAATTGTTAACTTATAAGAAGAAAAATTTTAATGATATTCAACAGACAAATACTGATGGTACATTAATGTCCAATAGTCAAATTATCTCCAATTCTTTTAACTACTACTTTTTATCGATAATTTAAAATCCTATCTCGATTGCTAAAAATAATAATCCAACAGATTATTTATATCAAGCTTTCAAAGAACCGTTTCCAGCGATTAAGTATCAAAATACATACACTACTAAAATTGAAAAAATTATTGCATCACTAAAAGTAAAGGATTCTCATGGGTATGATGAGATTTCACTTAAAAAAGTAAATTCTCCATTAAAAGTTTACCATTAAATTACATCTGGAATTTTCCCCTGTAGGTTGAAGCACACATAAGTAGTACCATTATTTAAGAAAGGTGTTAAGAAGGTTATGTCTAATTACAGACCTATATCTTTATTGACTGCATTTTCTAAGGTATTGAAAAAGTTGTATATGTTGGCTATAATAACAATTTCATTTCAAATTCTACTAGTACTAAGTTCCTTGCAGTAATTATTGAAAATACATTATCTTGGAAGGCTCATATTGATCACCTTTTACCTAAGCTATGTCTGGCATGTTATGGTGTTAGGACAATTAAACCTTTTGTGTGTCAAGAAAACCTATGTCAATACATTATTCCTACTTTCATTCCCTGGCGACCTATGTTATAATCTTCTGGGGCAACTCTACATATAGTATCCATGTCTTTTGACTGCAGAAAAGAGTGATTAGAATTATTACCCATTCCAGACCTAGAGACTCATGTAGACAGCTGTTTAAACAATAGGGGATTCTGCCATTATCACAATACATTTTTTCCCTTCTATTGTTTGTTGTACATAATAGAGTTTTATTCCAGATGAATTCTGAAATACTAGGTATGGTTTTAATTTTCATCATCCACATGTTCATTTGACAACATACAAAAATGGGGCCTATTATACTGGTATCAATGTTTTCAATTGCCTTCCTACTTGATATAAGAAATTTATCTCATAATGTTAATCAATTTAAATTGGCCCTGAGGAATTTTCTTAATCATTCATTTTATATTTTAGAGGAATACTTTAATACCAGCAGTAATCTATGGACCTAGATGATAGTTAAGCACATAGTATTATTATATTTTTATTAATTATATTTTTTATATCTTTTAACTACTGAAATATGTTTTTAGTATACAAGTACTTTTTTGTGTTGAATATTTCTGTTCATTATAGAATGTATATATTTTGTTATCATTACATGTCATTCAAGGCTTTTTTATAAGACAAAATCTATGTCCTATAGGTTAACTAACCTTGTATAGATTGACAGAATGTATAATAAATAAATAAATGTATAAATAAATAAGTTATTCTTGACCTCGATATTAAATGGATATGAATGGTCAACTTCAAACTCAGCTATTTTACTCTTAAGGGAAAGAACCCTCCAGCATCAATCAATTGGAGGGTAGGTTTGCCCAAGAACCAGTCTGAACTCTTCAGAGAAAATTTTCTATTCCAAGCCATGATTCGGTCCTTCCTCAAACCATAACCAAGTCACTACACTGGACCACACTAACTCAGCTGCTCGTAATATGAGTTATATTTTCACTATGGCACAAGATTTCAAATTGGGGATATACATATCCCTAAGAGCACTTTCAAAGACCATCCAACTGTTTTTAGCAGTGTATCACATGATCAGAAATCTGTGAGTGCAGACTGCTTGCATTTCTGAATGACAGTGGGTAAATTATAGGCTGCTAGCTGTTCAAAAATATTTTTTAAGCTGTTACATATTCAATGATACCTGGCAGTAGCGAGGTTACAAACTACTGACAGACAAGTCTTTAGGCCATACTGACCCCACGCTTTGTGTGCTGGCCAATTTGGCCAAAAAACGCCTCTTTCTAAACATCACGGGCAGTATTTTTAATCCATCAAACAATGAAAAAAGCAAGAGTAATTTATTAAATTACTACAAATAACTCATATAACAATTACATGGATATACAAAAAATGAAACAATAATATTGAGAATAATAGTAAAACTCTCCAATTCATGTACTGATTTTGTTATACACATAATTTCCTCCTCCTCTGCATTCTTGGTCAAGACTCTATGATCTACCCCTCCCTCTCTTAATTCCTTCCTGTCAGTGGCTGGTTGAGGGAGGCCCTAATCCTATATAGGTTTTCTCCCACTCTGGGAATGTCAAATATGTTCAAGTGCCTTTTCAGTAATATTACAATTTTAGACTTTGAAAAACCCTGGACATTTGGCATCCCAACCCAAATTTTGAGGAATATGGGGACAAAGCACTTTAAGCCCCAAAAAACTGGAGTATGCCTCAGGAAAACTGGGACAAATCAGATCCTTATATGTAGAATGTATGCAGGGGCCTTAAAAAGTGGAGTTTTCTTTTTTAAATTCATGTTCACCATTCCTACTGGCCTAGACAGGGTTCAACCTTCTCTCTGGTTCAGGGTGACCACCACCTGGAACTGCTTCTTTATTTATGCATGCACTGCTAAACTCACACTATTCATATAAGTCCTAAAGACAGAGGTAACAGTGTATAACTTCAACTTCCAGGGTTTAGCCATATCATGTGTTGAAGTCAGGGGACCACTGATTTTCAAAAAATCTAGAAGCCACCTCAATGTTCTAGGCACCAGAAGAGTGACACAGGACCCAGAAATATTAGGCACCACCATAAAAAATTTGGTTGCCCTTAACATCTAGGATTGTGCATCCCTGGTTGCAGTTTTTATGCATGTGTATAATGGATGCCACCATCTAGTTAAATAAGGCACAAGGAAATGGAACAAATACAGAATGGTATCCATTTTCATGAATGTCAGGGCTACAGATTTTGTTCTTTCATTATCACCTGTTTTAATACAATTGTTTCAAACATTTGTGACTGGTTAAAATAAACTGGGATGAGATACTGAGGTTAGCAAATCTGCTTCCTCCATTCTCCTGCTATTGTCCACATCACTCTCTGCTCAGGCATGCTGTCAATTGTTAACCCTTTGGCGCCGGAATTTTATCTTTCGCGCGGGAATTAAACCCCCCCCCCAGCCACTTTAATGGCCGTTCAGCCATTTAAGGGGCTCACTGTATGACATATATATATATGTCGTTCGGCACCAAAGGGTTGAGAGAGGTTGACTGCCTTTGTGCTTTATGCCATAAGACTCTCCTTCAATGATTTAATATATTTTATGCCTCCTTATAGTTTCTGTGTGTTATTAAAAATAAGCTTCCATGCCTTCATTCTAATAGAGGTTATTTTATATTCCTCACACTTCAAAAGGTCTTGGAAACATTGGTGTTTTATATTAAATATTAATTTGGATGTCCATGTTGGTTTTATCCACACCAGTAAATGTCTTGGAAATAATTGGTGTTTATATTAAAAATGGATTTGGATGCCTGGGGTAATTGTATCCATGGCCATTAATCATGAATATCAAGACTCAACTGTGTTGGTCTTTGAGTGGGAGTAAGAATGGTAGGTGGCAAATCATACTGTCCAGTTCGTACACTTGTTCATTGTTAAAATTGTGGTATTCGGCCGCTTTTAATTATTGGTTACAGCAGAGTCAAACAACTCCTGGGTGACTAAGTTGTCTATGTTCGCACCTGATATTTGCAGGTCTTTTATGTGGCACTAGCTTCATGTCATGCTTCTGGCACTGACAATTTTGAGGTGGCTCCTTGAATAATCTAGTGTAGCATTGTTCAACCTTGTATCGTAAAGTGCCACAGCCTTTATTCTGAGCTGGTTCACAGGTTGCACATGCAAAAATCACAATCAGTGATTTATCTAATGGCATATATATATATAACACTTAAAAATGAGGCTGTGGGCTGCACAACGAATGGCAGGACACAAGGTTGAACACACCTGATCTAACAGATGTGTGATCAATGAACACTTCCCACAGCTACAGAAGATCTAGTAAATCCTGGGTTTCCAATTAAATATCTGCTAAACATGTTAGCAGGTACATATAACATATAATTATTTGTGTTTATTCTACAGAAACATTAGTATTTACAATTCAGTTCCCTAAACATTTATATTTAAGATCCTGCAATATCAGTAAAACATGCACAGTAGTACTCATTTGTGTATATGACATGGTGCACAGAAGTTACCCAGATGCCTTGTTGTCATGTTCCTTATTGAGTGACTCTTGCTTGATCTTATAATCAGATAGTGCTGCTTTAATAGCATCCTCAGCTAACACTGAAAGAAAGAATTGAAAGCGTGGGTTTTCACTCTTCTTGGCAAACACAAAGTGAAGAAATTTAAACACAGAGGTACATACTTGAACAGTGTAGTTTCACTGGCGGTAGGCACAACTCCTTTGCTATGTCTGTGTTCTTCAACTTTGATGCCTCCTCAACCTGCACCAAAGTACCATTATAATACTTACAGATTATTGTTAATAAACCAAATGTCAGGTCCTCAGATACTGTTTAAGCAATTCCCAGTGCTGTTTTAAAGCAAATGAACATCTGTGCAAGATAAAGGTTCTTACATCAGCATTGATGAAGATTCATGTGTTCTGGGATAACACACCATGTCAATCACCAAATAATTACTGAACTTTCAGAGCTTGCTGCTTTCAATGTCAGGGCCTAAGCGGTCCAAGAACAGCCTCTTCCGGATTGCTCAGTTCTTGAAGGTGGACACAGCTATACTTATGTGAAGTTCAGTAATTACTAACTGATCAAAACTTCACTCTTCAACTGAACATCTGATTATAACACAAGCTATTAGCAAAAATACTGTACTGTGGAATCTATATTTCTAACTTTTACAACACATCTATGGATAATATACATGAATTAAGTGTGGGAATGAAGCGCACAGTTTAAATTATTTACTGAGTCCACCAAAACAATTTTGAAAATTAATAAATCTGTTGTTTATTGGAAGCACAAGGTATACTTCAGTTGGTCAAGCAGCATTAATTAAACAGAATTATCCAATTATCTTATTTAATTCCAACTTCAATTCAATTACTTCAGTTTAATTCAATTAAAGATTGCATTCTACCTGCAGACATATGGCACTGCCATGAAAATACATCCAAGAATAATAGAATGGACAACAATGTTAAACAAGATTTTAGATAAAGTCTGCAAAAGTCATCAGTGACTGTAACTGATTTGGTGGTAAAATAACCAAAGTACACCTCAAGAAAACAGTCTGACAGAATTTAATGTACTCGACCATACACAAATCAGTTCCAAAAGTTTGGATGCTGAAACTTATAAGGAAATATGATGAAACCAACAGCTACATTTCAGAAATATTGAAATAACACTAAAAATGTTTATGCAAAAAAATACATTGTGTTTAAATATACTTACACTCTTTCCTTTCACCCATTCTGTAGCTAAAGAACTTGATGCAATTGCAGAGCCACAACCAAATGTCTTGAATTTTGCATCAATTATTTTCCCATCATCATCTACTTTGATCTGGAGTTTCATGACATCACCACAAGCTGGTGCTCCTACTAGACCTGTACCCACATGCCTGTCATTTTTATCAAGGGAGCCCACATTTCTTGGGTTCTCATAATGATCTAGAACCTGTGGGTAACAAGAGGAAAATCTTCAAACTGTGCATAACTACAACTCAAATGGCAAAATATTGAATGGTTTTTGCTGGTACCAAGAATTACAGATGCCATCTACATTAACATCAGCAGGCACTTGACAATTCAGAATTTCGCCCGGTCATTTCTTTTTGGCTAAGACGCATTATTACGCCAACATTCCTGCATAATACCTTTGCCAAACACTGGTGACTTGCGAATGTGGTATGTGCGTAGGAGTTTCCACACATTACTGATAACACATCGGTTAGATGTCACATGAAACCAAACCTGACCTTAAACACTCTACCCCGACTCTGAGACTGTAAATGGTTATTGGTCCAAACATCTAAGAGAATTTGTCACGTAAACTGCATCTGCACATAAACAAAGTTCTTACATTTGGGTGATAAGCCAGAACGGGGGTACTAAAACTTGCTGCTCTGCTCTTCAGTAGATTCCCGCCTGCTGTCCTAGAAATGGCATTAAACAGCGACATTATTCACTATACTGCAATATTTCAAGAACTTGCTTGTACTAATCGAAATGTCGGCGTACTTCGCCAACCAGTTTCAACAGTAGGTAATCTGTGATCAACAGTGACGAAAGAAACTTTCACAACACGGATTATCTATTGCGCAACGTTAAACTTCTCGTCTCTCTCTGCTGTTTACGTTCAACAGATAAGAAATTTTTAAAAATATAAAAATGGTTGTAACAAGTATATCTTATTTGAAGTTGTTAGTTGTGAAAAAAGCAATAACATTCCTTGTCTAATTTTCAGCTAGTGACATCCGTGGTGTTTTACCTAGGTCCATAGCTCTTATCCGTAATAGCGGTATAGTCTGTGAATCTTTCACTAGATAATCTATGGTTGGTAGATAGGAGCGCCACAAATGGCAAACGCATAGAACTACTACCATCCAGCGAAACGATAGCCAATTGTTACACGTGCCCACAAAACACACGGATTATCAAGATCAAGTAGTAATCTGTGATGAAGATCGTAATAACCATGGATTAGAAGAAAACATTTTTCCATGCGTGTGTTCTTAGGATTAAGGACTTGTGATTTGTGACGCGTTATGGTGCGGGTCACTGGGCGTGTACATAATCCATACATGCAATTTTAATTCCAAGGATCCAAAATTTAGTCCAAATTACTATACGGTGGCATAATTTTATGAAATCCCTATATGGGCACTATACATTCAGGATAAAGTTATTGGCAGTGAAGATATGTTCAGATGACATAGAACAAGAAATCATAAACATATTTATGGATAAAGCTTGAAGACAAGAATCAACGGTGTTGCAAAATGTCACAATGCTGTCACACATCAGTTTTAATATGCACCCTTTCCTTTCTCCCTAAGCGCAGCTTGTATTTTTTTGTTGAATGGTATTGGCATGCCTGCACCTGTCATTATAGTGTTTCTACACTTCCTTGTGCCATAACAAACTGATTTGTATTAAGTAAATGTGGGCAGCATTTCTAGCAAACTGGTAATGCGTGAAGGAGGGAAAATGTCTGCAACTGTAATTTGTCACTGTCACTTGTTAAATACATTTAATATATTCAGTGCAGTGAGTTCACATGGTTTGTACCATCTTGTATTAAATTAGCAATAAGGAGTGATTTGAAAGTTGTCAGATGAGGGAAGAAAACACACAAATTGGTTCAAAATTATTTTAATGAGTTACAAAAAAAGGAATAAAAATTATTCTCATTCTTACATAACCCATCTCCTTTTTCTTCTGTGGTGCAACAGCCCAACTGGGGTCTAGGCTGCCTCATTCTCAAGATCATACACAATTACACACACACCCAGTATGATGCCCCTGAATGAGTGAACAGCCTGTCACACACACAAACAAACACAAGAATATGAGCATCCATGCCTGCAGCATGATTTGAACTTGCAATCCAGTAATAAAACAGCTGTAGACCTACACCTTAATCTTATGCAACCAAATTTACCTACCTTTAACATAACTTTCATGGTTAAGAAAGTGTGCAAATTAAACAAATCCACATCCGACAGGAAAGTCCCACTGACAATTACTGATTATTTTATTGCCAACATTCGCTCACCCACTGAATTTCAGTTTTCTTATCCTTTAAGTGCCCCGAGTAGAAAATGGTCAATACGACAAGTGCAGAAGCAAAATAAATGAAGGTAAGAGCATGCCATTGTTGTCTAACAGTAACAGCTACTACTCATCAGAAATTGGGACGGGGTCGATGTTAAATTAACCTGTGACAGAACTGTGACATTCCGTATCACTAGGGCACTCTTTTCATCCTTAAGCTACTTACAATTCACTAAATGTAATTGACAAAGATAAGGCCTTTTCTGTTCTCTTGGGTTATCTTTGGAATTTTGGAAAAGAGAGTAAAGAGTGAGGAAAACATCACAGTAACACATTGCAGCTATATTAATCTCACAAAATGCTCAATGGTTGCCCTATAGACACTGGCCATTCTGCTTATGCCCTAAGTTTGGCTGGCTAGTCAGAATAGAAGAAGGATAGAATGTGTGGGCAGTAAGATGTTAAAAACAGTAGATGACAACAACTTTATCATTACTGAGGAATTGTGGACACGCATACAGTGAGTCGTACAGTAGGGGTACACATTTTCACGGTTACATACACGGCAGCAAACATACAGAACTGTAAATTTGTACTTCCGGTTTTCAAAAGATTTATTAGGAGTAATCAGAAGACAGGGATATATTTAACCTAAAATTCATCTTCTATGCATAAGCCACACTGAATTTCATTAATGCATGAACTGCAAATAATTTATAGATTTAACCATTTCTCTTCACCATTTAATTTATAATACCACCACTTTATGCACTGCTGCAGATTGTCCTTTTCCAGTTGAGTAAACATCTTTCCAAGTACTAAATATTACACCAATCCACTATTTAACAAAAAGATATTGCCCCTCCAATTCTGGCTTGTGCATATGGATATATCTGACTGCTAGTACCTCCACAATGTCTCTCTTCTTCCATTCTGCCCTAACTGCCAACACCTGGCTACCTGACATCAGGAGATCTCAGCTAAGTGAACTTAAGTTTCTATATGTTTGTATTAAACCTTTATACCTGTCTTAAGTGATAATATATAAGGCAGTAGGCTGGCAATATTTGAAGGTGCAAATTACATGATGAAGTACTCGTATTAATATATTTATCCACAACTCTGTAGCTAAAACTGGCAGTAAAAACATTGTTATTTAATTATGCTTATGAAATTTCATGTCTTAACCCTTATGCTGCTAATGTGGAGAATATGGTGAGCTTCTAATAATGCCACCAGATGGCAGATAGTATTTAACTCGGATTTAAAGAGTTAAAGTAATGGTGTGTGAAGTATATCAGCAAATATAGTATACATCTGACACCTAACCAAATATTACTTAATTGTATCTTTGTCTCTTACACCTGATTCGTAATACAATGTTGCAGCACACTGGAATGCTCAGTCAGTTTTATCAAGAGCTTTAAGTCTTTCCAAGAGTGGAGGATGGGAATGATGCCACATGGAGTACACCCAATCATATACTGGGAATCCTAGGTTGTCCTTATTCAGCTTGATCAGGGCTTGGCGCAGAAATTTTGATCTCCCAAGCTTTTTGGCAAATGCGTCAGCTTGAAACTCAAATTGACGACTTAAGATTGTCATAAGGAAGTTCAAAACCTGTATACAGAAGAAAAAGTGTAACATATGTACATTAACAAGTATAAACAGCAAAATTCATTAGCTGCCCATTGCAATTCGCAAAAAAACTGTTACCATCTTTTGCAAGTATAAATGCACTCATTTTCAAAAAAATCTACCATTATCACACTTTTTAATGACACATTATTATTCTGCAGCATGTAAAACAAACACGAACTGTATACATTAAATAATGTGTCTAGATTTTTCATCCATGATACCCACTATGATCACACCATTTAATCCAATGGGGTCACACTCATATGTTGCTGTTCGTAACTGTTCACATATTACTTAACACTTCTGCTAGTATTAAGCCCTGTTACTATATTTCTTGGCAGGACTTCTTACTTATATATCTATGTTGATTTTGTCAAATTTATCAGTCACACATAGCCTCAAATATTCACCCCAATTAAATATTGTGCAATTACTGACTTAAAAACAATATTTCTTTCACAGTTTGTGCGTATATTCCTATTACATTTATGCACAAAATTTCATATTCCTAGAAATAAACAATACAAACTAAATATGACTGCATGTACTGCTTAAGGAGAATATTATTCTCATCAAAGTCAATGAATATAAGTATTATAATAAAGAATTGTGTAAATCTAATTAATCTGATGAATATGATTTCATCTTCCTGGTCTATTTACATACACAAAAGAAACGGTGACAGTGATACAGCAGTGTGCGCACAAGCAACAAAATTAAAGTCTGCAAGGCTGCTTCCAGTACTAAGTGCCAGAGAGTAATACTTTAAAATCTTCAATAAATAACTTTGAATTAAGGAATAAGTTCTGATTCCTAATGCAAAAATCTATGTGTGATGTGTGATTAATTACAAATTTTACTCAGCACCTACTGGCTTGGTAAGCAGACCCCATACTATACCTGAGAGCCTCCCACTGACCATGTAAAACAAAGGGAAATGCAAAGCCAAGCATGCCACCAGCAGCAGAATGGGACCAGATATAAATAGTTGGAACTCAATGCAGCATGCTTAAATGGCAAGATCCAGCTACAATGACAATGGCTTCCAGCATATAGTAGACTTGGAGTGGAGAAGAGGAGATGAGTGTTACAAAAAGATGCAATTAAATTGTTGGCTTCCATACTGACTACATAACTTACAGCATTGTATGGTGAGAAGATGAACTGAAGAAGTACCAGAAGGCCAACCAGTACTGGTTTCTCATGCTGAAATCCAAATGCGACATACATGGCTTCATACTGGAACAGCATTCCAAATACTGAGAATATTAAAAATAGGTTCACCTGTAAAAAAGAAATAGTTGTTAGACAGTAGGTCAGGGTTATTGAGAAGAATGTCAAGCAGGCCAACCTGGAAATTTTCACAGATTATATATAGGCAAATGCCTACAGTTGAGAGTTTTGAACTATCACAATATGTGAAATATATATATATATTAACACATCATGAACAGCATCAATCATTTGAAATTATCAACACTAGATACATTTACCAACATAATACCTGCATGATGACAATATTTTTCAGGACATGGTTCAGCTTCCAGTGACCTAATTCATGTGCTAAAACTGCAAGAACTTCAGCATTATCACACCCTTTCTTCTCAGAGTTGGCAACATCTTTAGTGTCACTTTTAATGTCATTTTCTGATACATAATCCTTCAGCAAGGTGTCAAAAAGAACAATACGCTTATTCTTGAAGAATCCATAGAAGTAAGCATTACTGTGTGTAGATCGTTTGGAACCTGCAATACCAGGACCAACGCCACATTACATGATATTACAGTATATACATGGGGTGCACTCATCTATAATTGCATGGACTGTAATTCAGTGTACAATATTACCAATAATTACCTACTTCTAAGAATGATTTTTACAATTTAACAGAGTGGCAACACTGCTGTACAAATGCTGAATTGTACAATGACAATTGAACAAGATAGTGAATGGCCATAGCACATGCAGCATTAATTGCTGACCAGTTAACACATCTCCACAGACATGACAAACTTGTTAGCCAGCAAAGTTCAGATATAATTACACACTCCTTCACAATAAAATTGACAAACTTCATTAAATTGCATTAGAGTATCCTATTTTCCCTAAAATTTAAAACTCAAAATTTTTCCCACTCTCACAGGAATCTTTAAGTATTATTACCTCAAAACAGATGATCGCACAAAACGCATTCCACACAATGAAAGTTCACTACTTTCAACAGCAATACAAAATGTTGAACGGGCTTGAATAGCCATATGCAATAATTCAGTGTAATACAATAAAAGAAAATTTATGCCACATATAAAACTGTAAGTGTTAATAAACTATGATTATTGTTTGTTATGAATGACCTTAAACAGTTCCAATGGGTTTACAAATTGATCATTTCTTACAGCACCACACTACCACCCAAGTTCACATCAAATATTGCCAGTTGCGTCATTCATAACTGTCACACGTTGACATAACAACATATAGGAATCTCTTTCATCCCCATTATCTACAATATTTCTGGATTCTAATTAAAAATTTGTAACTAATATATTACATGTTTATTATCTTTTTTGCAAATAAGAGGTAATTTATGTATTTTATCAAGGTTCCCATGAAGGAGAGGCCTCTTCCATAGCATACGTCTCCAGTTATGTACTTGTGTTTCTACCTGATCATGGCCGAATACATTTGCCGAAACATGTTGTAGAAGAGTAAATAAATGAACATACAGTGTTCAAGTGTTGTGTTTGTCTAGATAATAAATCAATATTAATAATCACAGTCGTAGCACTGCTCCTAACTTTGTCAATATAATACTAACCATACTATAAAATATTAATATAATATTAAATACTAATAATATAAAATATATAATATAATATACAATTAAGCCACAAAAAGAAAACATGTGAAACACTGTTGGCGAGTTTTGCAGGAAGGTTTCTTAATTTGAGATGGATGCCAGTGTGCATTATCACCCTCTATTCCAAACAAATACAGGGTCTTACCCAAGCATGACTGGAATTACCTACAAGGGTATCCCCAACTGTTCGGTTAATCACATCTACATTTTCACATAGAGCTGTCACTAAAACTGTCCATTAAATGAAAACCACAAACTACTGACAACTTTTGTGAACTTCTTGATCCATTACACACAACAGACAGACAAAGCAGTATTAACAGGTGCTCCAAAGTGACAAAATTGCACCAAAAATGGCCATGGCCATACAGGATGTTCTTCAAAGTATTTACACAGCTGGTACAGAAATTCACTACATTACAATGGAAACTGGAGGCTCACCCCCATGCACACAGCCCTCTCTGTCCATGCCTAACTAAACGCAGTATTCTTTTTTTTTAAGATCCAGCTAACCAAACACAACTGTCATTTTTGAAGAGCCCATAGTCACCCCACTCAGCTGAGAAATACATCAAATTTTATGGAACCTCATTATAATATTCATACAGGCCTGCCTCTGGTACCCATCTCAAGTAGCTGAAACCAGTCCACTACCCTTCATGAATTATGTCTACTTAAAAGCAACAGAAATATCTATTTTTACCTTACCTTCTACAACATAAAGTTTGTAAAGTGGAAACTCTATACTGGCTGCCAGTTCCTCTATGCATGTCCTCAGTTCACCTTCAGGAAGTGGTGTATATTTATCAAAAAGAGGAGCTATGCAGTTAGGGTAAATGGTGAGAAGAATGAAGGTCACCACCATTGTAAACAACCACAAGTACACAAAGAAATAATCTCCTCCAATCTTGACAATATAAACAGAAACTGAGACAATTGGAAGCATTATGACTTGGCTAATAACAAACAGTTTTATTCTGTCCTTTATGAAGAAGCCAACAGTCTGAAAAAAAGTTAAGTCCTTACATTAATAAATTTAAACAATATCTAACTTTCACATTAATATTTATTACATGCTTGAGTATTTGCTGAACTAACACAGCTACTTCTAATATCCTGGGCCTTATCCAGTTTATTCGAGTCTAAAAATACTGTGCTCTGGAAGATGGTTCCATTTCCATGTTCAGAGAAATAAGAATAAAGCACTTTCATAAGACATTGAGAAAAAAACTAATGTAGTCAATGCAAGATACACAGTCCTCACAGCGGTGCTGATGAAGCTTTAAGTCTTCTAGGACGTTATGCAGTGTGAACTCATAAACAATTACCAACATTTAGAAAGCATTATGCCCCTTAGGAATCTGTTATCTATTGTCCAGTCAACATGGTGTACCATCCCAAGAGCATTCAGTCTTCTCAAGCAGATTATACATTTATTTCACTTTGAAAGGAGTTGTTGCTCTCAGCAATAGAAGTTCTGAAACTTAAACAAAGACGCAAGAATGCATTTCAGTTGACTGCAGGGCAACCTCTTCCCCCAACAGGACTTTAAACAGGATACTGAATAGAAAACAGCCACTTGTAGCCTGGGGTGGACTACAGGTAGTAACTAGTTAAGTTCCTGAACACTGCAGTCAAAAGTTCATACTTGCAAAAACGTACGGACAAGAATATCACAGTTAATGAATATTCCAATGTGTAATCCCGGTTTACTCTCCAGATAGTTGAGTGCTGAATCATACTAAACAATCTTCATACTTTCATTGAAGATTTCAAATCCCCATCTCTTCTAATCAGCAGGTAGCAATTATTGTATGCAATGAGAACAAATTACAGACATCATTAATTTTTCTGAAAAATGTGCTAAAATGTGCCAACAGAAATTCCCAGTCTGTACATTGTAACAGCAACTATGATATCAAGATCTTCCACACTGTTACAAACCTTCTCATCATAAACTTCAAAGAAGCACCCAAATCCTGGGGGGTCAAAGCAATTTACTTCATTCCCCATTTAATATACTTGTACAGAAAATTATATTTGGTATTACACAGGCTAAGAACCCCTGTAAAGAGTGAGCCTTCCTTCATGAGAAGTTCCATCAATGATTAGTGTTCACATTTCACTAAATTCATGATACTGGCATATAAAGCAACAAAAGAATGTGTTATGGATCGGTGCACTCACAACACATGTTGCTACCACGTGTCTCAGTATGCATACGCTCAGTGCTTCTTTCCTTCTTACTGGTGATGATAATCTATTTAGTTACTTGTATTAGGCACAAAGAAATAGCATGAATTCCCAGTATTCTTGTCACCAATCACTTGTAAAATTAGAGTTAACATCTGTAAAGATATTTTTGTTACAAGCTTCTTTGCCATCCATCCTGGGATTGTAACGTTACTGCATAGCCAAACAAATATCTTATTTACCTCCTTGTTGAAACCATGCTTCTCTTCCAACACAAATGTGCGATAAATTGAGAATGGTAAACTGACAAGAGTGTTGAAGATATTAATTGAAAGCATCAGTGCAGCACTTCGAAGGATTTCATTACTTGTGTCATAGCCAGAGGCTGAGACAATAACACCAGCCAAGTTCCAGAAATGTACAAAACCCTTCAGCAAAATGAAGGCCTGAAATTAAAACAACCCAGTAGTTAAAAGCAAGTTTCTCAAAACCTACTACACAACTTTAAGCAGCCAGTTACATCAGTGGACTTGAGTTATCAAAGTGGGCAAAAGTACACAAATCAGGGAAAAATATTAATCAAGTTTGCGAATGGAATGCAGGACAAACTCACAACATAAGGACAGGTAATTAATCCTTTTGAAAACGTGGCAGAGCTCAAACATTGGAGAAAAATTCTAACAAGTCAAAATTGCATTCATGAAGACATTAACAGCAAACTGAACTCTGTGAATACCTGCTACCATTCAGTCCAGAATCCTTTGCCTTCTTATTTGCTACCCAGAAACATAAAGATTAAAATATATCAAACTCTAATTTCCCTTGTTCTCTGTGGGTGTGAAACTTGGTCTCATATAGACTGGAAGGAAAATAGGTTGGAAGTGTTTGAGAATAGGGTACTGAGGAAGATATTTGGGTCTGGGGAGGATAAGGTAACAGGGTACTAGAGGAAACTGCATAAAGAGGAGTTTCATAATCTGTACTCCTCACCAGACATCACTTCGGTGATCAATCAAGAGGAATGAGATGGGTGAGACACATGTCACATACAAGGAAGAGGAGAGGTGCATACATAGTTTTGATGGCAAAACCTGATGGAAAGATACCTTTCGGTAGGGATACATGGGAAGTTGATATTAAAATGTATCCTGAAGAAATAGGATGGGGGGGGGGGGGGGGGGGAAGGGTAT
>Ga0123354_10000439_pt1:2500-40790 | contig 40790 bp, 20 predicted proteins | sample TergutLab28metaG_2_FD_97872 | JGI IMG/M metagenome (GOLD analysis project Ga0123354, IMG submission 97872) | Labiotermes labralis P4 segment gut microbial communities from Petit-Saut dam, French Guiana - Lab288 P4 | ecosystem: Host-associated > Arthropoda: Insects > Digestive system... | reverse complement strand
GTGTGTGTGTGTGTGTGGTGTGTGTGTGTGTGTGTGGTGTGTGTGTGTGTGTGGTGTGTGTGTGTGTGTGGTGTGTGTGTGTGTGTGTTTGGTGTGTGTGTGTGTGGTGTGTGTGTGTGTGTGTCACTAAGTGTGACAAGTTTCAAAAATAACTCTCAACACCTATGATTAGTAGATAGAAAGAGGCCAGGCTAAGAAAGCAAGAAATAAAGAGTTATTAATGAACTGTCAATATTTAATTTCAAGATTAAAAGTGAATAACGATCAGAGCATTGACACATAACGTCGTGCATACAACAGAAACATTAACTGCAGAGAATGCGAGTAATTTAATTGTTTAAATAGGCCTAATTGGATATATGAACGGTACAGTTTTAAACTAACACCTTTCTAAACTTCATACAGTCAGTTCTCCAATAGTGCGATATTTGCTTCTTTGTGGGACCGCGCGTTATAGCAATTCGCGTAATAAATTTGGTCAGACCGGACAGACTTTGGCCCACTGTCCAACCTATAGTCTTTCTTCACAATGGTCCCTGAAATCGAGTAATAACCATCGCGCGTAGGCGAGAGTTCGCTTTATACAAACAGCATTCACCTACTCATCAATCGTGCTATAACCAGTCGCGTTAAAGACGTGTAATTGCTGAGCTGGCTGTAATAATGAGATATTTAATTGTAGGCCTTATGGGTTGTAGTTTTATATGCACCTTTGCAGATGACAACGAAATGTGAGCGCACGTTACTTGTGATAATTATCCTGCATGAGTGTGCTGCCAACAGGCACTTGTAGTCTTATGTTCTTCTCGTTACTGCCACTTTCGGCAGAGGCGTGATTCACCGAAACCTATAATGCCAATTTATATTGTTTCCTTTTGGCTTAAGAAGGACGGACAGTGAAGGTAACGATTCAGCTACAATTTCTGATACACGTGACTGGCTGTGTAATTAAGTACTGAATTTTATACAGGCCGATCCCAGTGGCGGTCTAATGCGTGGGTCTACGGCTACTGTGTTTCTGGGATTGCGAGTTCGAATCCCGATGGGGGCATGGCTGCCTCTTGTGAGTGTTATGCTTTGTTAGGAAGATAGGTCTGTGCGTCGGACTGGTCACTTGACCAGAGGAGTCTATCGAGAGTGGTGTGTCTAGGTGTGATCGTGAGCCTCCTGAAAAAAAGGAGGGGGGGAAGAGGCAAGACCCAAAGACCGACGGAAGCGCCGCGGGGGGAAAAAATTGAGCTAAATTCGAAGTTTAAAGAATCAGCTTTTAATTCAAAACGTGGAATTTATGAAATTATAGTGAAGTTATTTTTACAGTAAGAGAATAGGAATAAAACTGCGCGGAGGAGTGACTACTATGACTGTGGTTTGGATAGGCCACGACCATTAATGTTAACAATTTCACCTCTGGTTTTCCAGCAAGCTAAGTCGTGGGAAGGGGCGAAATGTTTTCAGGAGATGTTGACTTGTGTTAAAGAGCAGCCTGTGAGACAGCTATCTTGTTCGTCAGTGCGAACAAGCAACTAAGTCTATGAAGGTCTTGCAGTTAGAAGGTTCCTCGTTCACATTGATTATCGTAATTTGGATTAGCATTTAAGTGTGTTAATTGAGGAAGTTAAGTCACAAAAATGAAAGGTAAATAGCATTACAGCTGTGCTAACTCTAATAGGGAGTGTTATAGGAGCATTACGATTCTTTATAGACAAAGAAATGATGATCGAACCTTAAATTTATTTCAAGAACACGTTGTGTAAGAATTCACGCTCAATATTTGCTAAGTAGCATCTGTTAGACTTCTAATGCAATACGATTTTGTAGTGTGTTTAAATTTCAGTTTCTATGCCGCACTAAAACAGTACATCTTAATAACGAAGACCAGCTGGTTAGTGTTGTATATGGATACATTCTGTTTGTTGTTGGGATTTTACGAAATTCGTGTGTATTAACTTCTGTCTGAAAAATGGAGATGTCTTCAACGTGAAAGCAGATGATCTATTGTACTGGCTCTGCTTTAGAGATTTAAAACAATTATTATTTTTATTATTACCAATTACTTTTATCTTAAATTTGCTACCTATTACTGTCACAGTTATTGAAAGGTGTTTGTATAACACTTACTATATAGCATGTATTCAGAGTCACTGACCTTAATGTTTAAGATGGAAAGAAATTCAGTGCTTCATTCTTTAATTTTTTTGGTCGGACACTAGTCGAGAGTCTTTGGCCAAATATGGACACATTTCAGTCACCACGTTTCCTGTATTTATTTTAGAATTTTTTCGTCGTATTTATCATCATTATTATCATCATCATCACCACCACCATCTTTTTTGCCACTGGTATGAGGTAAAGGTAAAGCTATCCCTATACATGCCTGGACAGGCCCTTAGTGCTTCGCCCAGAATTTCTAGACAATCGGCACATGAAGTTGGCATAGTTCTCAGCCCTAAGGACCGGCCGTCTTTACCATCAGGAGACATCTCTGAGCCCTCCCATGGTCATAATAAGGCCAGAAGGATTAAGTCAACGAAAAATTCCAATGACGCCATCGGGAATTAAACCCACGCCCTCGAATGCAGTTCTGCAACCAACTGCACCACCGCGCACCTCTCGTTATCACTGGTTATTGCTATTTGTAATTTCTGCTTTAGCTGCTGCTGTTCCTAAAATATGGTGCGTGTTACTTATACAACATGGCGTGTTACTAACCTAGTATAGTTCAGGAAGCTAATTAAAGGGGGCGCAATTTGGGAGGGGGGATTGGTGTGATTGGATGCAGAGTTGTCTTAGGAATGGAGATGCAAAAGCACGTTTCACAAAAGGAGTTACTCGATATTATGTGTTAGGGGCGTAACTGATCAGGGATCGTATTCAGTAGCTGACGTTTGTAAGAAGAGTGTCTGGAGGACGATGAAGTATTTATACAAATATAATTTAAGTAAACCCACTGCTATCGATGTCAGTGAACGTGCGGTCTAAGGCGTAGTTCTGCAGCCGCTTGATTGCTGGGTTGCGGGTGCGAATCCCTCTGAGGATGTGGATGTTCGTCTGTTGTGTTTGTCGTGTTTTGTGTAGGTAGCGGCCTCCCTCGACGAGCTGTTCACTGGCCCGAAGGACTCCTATCCGGTGTGTGTGTCTGTGTGTGATAGAGAAACCTCAAGGAACGAGCGTGTCTGTAGCGCCACATAAAAAGGAATAAACCCCACTTGTTTCCACACTCTTATAATGGTGCCTCCTCAGCTTAGAAAAACCCTTTTCGAATCCTACACCACCTTTCCTCAAATTTTGTGTATATAAGAAACACCTATATCAGTTTTTCATATTTAAAGTGTTTATTTGCATAATTAATTATGAACAGTCGTCCTTCTATACAAATCCCAGTTTCACATTTGACCAAAGCTCGAGGAACACTACTGTCTCGCGGCACAACGGCAGAGAACCACATAAATACGCCACAGTAACTCTCACCACGCAAACGTATCTTGTTGCAGTAATGAAATCCATTTAGACAGTAATGTCCGCAGATATGATTGCCGAATTTGCTACATTTTATTGCTACAGATGGCGTGTTAGTTTGTAGGTCTACGTAATTATTCTATCCGGGGCAATCTGCGGGACTTGCAATACCCTCCAACGGTTTTCGAAAGAAATCTCCGTATTCCCTCAGGTTAAGGGTCATGACGTTGTAGCCGGTATCAATAAACAGCAATAATTTATTCTGCAATGTAGCACGTGTGGGGGATAGGAGTATACAGGGTTGTGGTGGGGAAACCTTAGTCAAAGAGACCGCTAGGAAGACCTAGACGTTGATGGGTGGATAATATTAAGATGGATCTTCAGGAAGTGGGATGAGAGGCATGGACTGGATTGATGTGGCTCAGGGTAGGGACAGGTTGTGGGCGCTTTTAAATGGTGTAATGAAACTTCGGATTCCATAAAATGCGGGGAATTTCTTGAGTAGCTGAGAAACGACAAGCACTTGAAAGACTCTGCTCCATGGATTAAGTAAGTAATATTTATTCCGTATTATGTAAATTATGTATCTCAATAATGGAGCGTTTTCTTTTTGAATAAATGATTCAGCTGCTGTTGTTGTTGTTGCAGTTTTCAACAGTTACGTTGCAGGTATTTTTGTCTTACATTTTATTGATTCAAATCGATTTTGTACTTGGGAGATTATTTTCACCTAAATATAAAATTCATAATTCACTGCCACTCCAGATCTTCAAAACGTTTCTCGGCCTGTGTAGCAGCAGACGGCAAGGCTTGAATCCCTGCACTTGACTTGTCACTTTACTGGCGGGCGAGTTACTCGCCTCGCTACAGATTACATTGCTCTGTCTTTGTCGGATTACTACAGCAGTGTGCTTCATCACTTGCTAGCTGTGTTGTTTCTAAGTAATATCCAGATTGCTCGTAATCAGAACTCTTGGCAGTTGCTGGACAAAGTGTGTTTACTGGGAAGGCAGCTATATCTACGAATCTTTCAATCTGACGATGAAACGGGGTGATCAAAATGACAAGCACTTGCTGTAATTCTGTTTACTTAACTAATTCTCTGGTGTCACTGTGACAAAGAACCCAACACTCTGTTCTTTCCTGTACTATTTCACTTCAATTTATGTCGTTCCATGTTGGCTGCATCCACGTCCCATATCACTGTCGCTCAAATGCAGTGTTTTCCAACCAAGGGTCTGCGGAACACCCTTAAGACTAGCCTTACCTGGTGGAATAAATAAATAAATAAATAAAAACGATGAGCTACGGCGAAAAATTACAAATATTCCTGGAAATATTGCGGATTTTTTTCCAAGGTGTTGGCAATACTGAATTTAAAGCCGCGCGCTACCAACTGTATCTTTTGTTTTGATCAGTTCGTAGTTTTATATATAGGATCCATCAACCTTTAACAAATAAAATTTCTAGGCGATAATATACTAGTGTCGAATTGAGCTCATGGCCTGTAAACGTTTTCATAAATAGGATTCCCCGGGACATGAAAAACTAATTTCGAGGTTCTTCCAATGAATAAAGTTTGAGAAATACTGCTCTAATACTTTTGTCTCCCTAGTACAGCTTTCCTTGGGACTTTTTCAGCAGAATGCATAATTTATGTTGTTTCTGTCAAGTTGTTAAATTCCAAGATTATATTAGCCTTTCCACCCAGCCATTGAATGGTTTTGCAACAAGAGTCAGCTCATTTCCTCAGTACCCCTAAACAGTAACTATCTGCATACTTTAGACTGCAAGGTTTATATTCTGTAATCTTTAGTGTCACGTCTAAATAATGCCTGTGAGATGCATGAACTACCGACAACGGAAATGATACTGATAATTGTAAAAATATGTGGTAAAATTGGGTCGTGTCGATATTGTGTTAAAATGTTAAAATACCAAGAATATGTAATGAAGTCTCTCAAAACCTACTTTAGATGGCCGGAATTTCACGGGAATCGAACCTTTTACGACGCATACGAAAGCCAAATGCTGCTTGACAGATGAAGACTGTTCTCTGAAATGTGTAATGGCATAATAGTATCACCAAACCTCTGCCAAGATAAATCCTGCTTTCCTTCAGATGCTTCCAATTCTGACAGAAGTTAAGAAAATCTGTGACTACCAGACGGTAATATTACGTAACAAACGGTAGTTTTGTTTTTACATAATATTCTATAGTTTGTCTATAAATACTAGATCACGAATATGGGGAAATTCAATACGTTCTGGAAGTGAAATAGTGTAGACAGTAAGTAAGAGAGTTATAATAAATGTAATTTCTACAAGCATTTTATGGGCTTTTTTAATGGCGCAACAGCCAGCTTGGACCTAGGCCACCTCACTGTTAAGGCTTCTGGACCACACATAATTAGACACACTCAAGCGCGTGCCCGGAGGACTGCTTTGACCGAGTGATCAGCTTGTCGTAGATTTTATGGAAAAATGCGGATACATGATCAACATAAAAAATTTGTGCTAATGTTAACTTCAAGAACTTTTCATGGTTTTACTAAGTCCTGTTTATTGAGGACTGGAAAGTTGTTTCAGTATGAATGCCCACAAATTAATTAACATTCTTTAAAGTACAAAATCCTTAATATTCACTCTAATTTTATCAGAGATTAAGGAAGTAGAGCAGCAAACCTCAGAACAATAAATTCTTATTAAGTTACTCCATCAGTCACAAATATAAAATCAATATATTTGAAAGACCCTTGCTTTAGTTCGCGGTTTCTTCATTTTGTTTTTGAGTGTTGGTAACGTGTGTGTGCGAAGGATGAGGGGAAGCTCGTCCTTGTAGCCATGTCACACTGTCCACCTGCCCATCTTCCCCTTGACCCTCAAGGCTCTGAAATATTCACAAGTTGCAGAGCCCAGGACCCCACGATCCAAAACTGTCCTGTCCTACATTCCCTGGAGATCAACCATGACAGTACTGTGACGTGAGTTTCGGTGTGCTACGGTGGCTCTACCTAGGAGTGTGTCGTATAACCTAAAGTTTGTAAGTTAACGAATTCCACAGAGAATATGTCTCGTTGAGAAGGTGATACTTTCCTGGCTAGTTCAGAAATTCCTCACATTCTGTTTAACCAGTTGTTTCATTGCCTTATTCAAAAGAGGGCGCCCTTGGCTCATAACCAAAGCAAGGTAAATTTAGTCTAGGCTGTCCTGTCGTATTCCTTCAAGCTACGTTTTAATATTATTATACCATCTATGCCTAGTTCTCGTATTTTGAAGTTAAAATAACGAAGTTTGATGTTTTACATCGCCTGATTTATTTTGTCGTAACGGAGTACTGACTGTACTTATGCATTTGTGAAACATAGTAAAAAAGTAAACCCCACTTGAACATTTATATTGAATTTTATATACATGGGTCCGTGCATCGTGAATCGAATTTAATAACGGTCCAACAAGATGCGACCTATTCAGTTTATTACATTTCTGTAGGCAGCTCTACATGTTTCGGGTGCTGACACCCATCATCAGGAGCTGGTACAGCTGTAATTACAGCTTCTGGTATTGATTAACTGCAATGAATGAAATACGCTGCTATTAATACTAATGCATAATTTAAAATTCTAGATTGGTTATATTGAATGTTACTAGCCTTGAAGGATATATTATATAAAATAATGGTGGATGGTTAAAAGCAGTATTTTTAAATTATGTACAACAAAATATAAAGTATATATATTTTCATACACTTTATATTTTGTTATATATATTTTTTAATATACTTTTTATTTTGTTACATCTATATATTTTTTGTTATATACATATTTTGTTATATACTTTATATTTTGTTGTACATAACTTAAAAATACTGCTTTTAACCATCCACCATTATTTTATATATAATATCCGTCAATGCTAGTAACATTCAATACAACCAATCTAGAATTTTAAATTATATATTAGTGTTAATAGCAGCGTGTTTCATTCATTACAGTTAATCAATACCAGAAGCTGTAATTACAGCTGTACGAGCTCCTGATGATGGTTGTCAGCACTCGAAACATGTAGAGCTACCTACAGAAATGTAATAAACAGAATAAGTCACATCTTGTTGGACAATTATTAAATTCATTTATATTGAGTTAATGTCCATCCAAGGATTTCTTGTGTTATTAATTCCGTACATTGGCAATGAGTAATCAATAAAAAATCCAACAAATGCACAATCTTTGTGTTTACAAACACAAAGATTGTGCATTCTTTGGTTAATGGTTACAGATTAATATATCGGAGAATTTGGCTGAAAACACAGATTATATGGAGGCTACTCAGATCTAAGGAGATGGTGGTTTCAGAACGTCTATGTAGAATGTACACATCTGAAACTCGTTTATGTGAAAAAATGCCACTGATCAGTTGGAGAGGAAGTGAAGAGATTCTCACTGTACTAATCCCATACACGTTTCGGGTAGAGTGGGTGAAAGGGTGGCTTCTATACACGTAGAAATGTGTTAATATTCATCTCGCTTGAAAGGAGAATTTTTCCAAAACTTGCGGTTCTTATACGAAAAACCAGGAAATTTGCAATGTAAACGTAACTAGCCTGATATGAATTTGCCTTTTTCTTCCGACAGATTTCTGCAAAGGACAGAAGCCTTGAAGACTGAAGTATTTTGGTGTATAAGGCTGTGTTTGACTGGGGAGAAGATGTTGATTTGTCGCTAACACGTTATAATTGTTTATCGACAGAAGTGTCTATTGATAACTATTATCACTGGATGCGGCGTCTTGTACCAGAAGACGTTATAATACGTTACAAGCGCTGTGGAAGTATCACTCTATGTTATTAACAATTTTGTTAAATATAGCTGCTGTCTATAAGCCGAACTTACGGATGAAAAATGAAAATTATAACCGCTTTTCTTAAATTTGTGTACCTTCGTCTTGCTTACAACTTGAAGAAGGCTGCCATATCTTATATTCTACGTGCAGTGCAATTTGTATATAGAAAGTGTGTTACTCCTTAATTCCTACAATTCTGTGTTTCTTTCGTTGTTTTCAGTTAACTTTGTTTTCATAATTGTTATTAGAAATTTACTATCACTTGTGGTTTTAATATCACAAGTTCAAATCCCGAATGTTTTTAATATAAGAATTTACAATTATGAATGTTTTTAAGATCAAAATTTACATTCGCTTGTGTTTTTACGACAACAGTTTAAAGTTACGTGAATTTTTACGATCACTGCGTACAGTCATTTGTGTTTTTATGATCACAATATACAGTCACTTGCGTGTTTAAGGTTACAATTTAATCTTTGTACTTTCGAAAGAATGGAAACTTCAGAATCAGAAATCCGTTGTTCAGTAACGGTATTTGTTTCATGTAAGCAATTTAGGAAGTTTTACGTTATTTTCTTTTCTTGTAACACAACAGGATGAGGTAAAGAAGTCTGTCTCAGTGAATTCAGTAGTCTTTCTTTATATCTTTGCTAATTGCTTTCATTTGCTTTATTATTTTGCAAACTGTTTTGCGATATCCGTAAACAAGTTATGACGGATATCCTTACACTGTAGTAGCCAGCGGATGAGCTTCGAGATGTTTCTAATGGGTACCAGTCATACTACAATTAACTTTGCTGGTTGGTAATTATCATGCCCTTCCTTCATGGGGCAAGTTGTAATTTGCACCATCTTCAGCAGCGGGATGGTTTAGTACTTGCATGAGACGTGGGATCTCTATTGGTTTAACAGGGTGTTCTTTAATACCGGACAGGATAATGAATGAAATAAACGAGAAAGTTAAAAACCTTTTACAGAGATTAGTTTAAATTTGAGAAGTTGTATGAAGTATAGAGCCATTTAGTGTCGTATTGAAATCTAAATTAAATGTTTACGGAGTTAAAAGAGACCCCTGCAAAGACTGAAATCTGAGAAGTGTGGAATAATATTAATATAAACCGGAGGCTCCTTATATAATAAATCAAACAGGCTCATATCTACCAAAAGGTTTGAAACGTTGCGCTATAGAAGGATGGAGAAAATCGGTTGGAATATTCATGTGAAAATATTAAAATATTAATATATATTACATAAAGTAAAGAAAGAAGGAACAGCCTACACGCACTACAACGAAGGAAAGCTAACTGGATTGATTACATCTTGCGTAGGAACTGCCTGCTAAAACGGCTGTTAAAGGGAAGATAGAAGGAAAGAGAACACGGAAGAAGAAGTAAGCGTCTACTGGATTACCGTAAGGAAAATAGAAGATACTGGAAATTGAAGGAGGAAGCAATAGATCGCCTTCTGTAGAAAACTCGCCTGGAATTTTGATGAGACTTCTAAGTTTTGGAAGATATGTTTATCCCTGATATTATGATTAATTACAATTTAATTCTTGGGATTTGACTTAATTTTTTTAAGAACGTAAGCACATAAATGAAAAGCTTGCCGGTATATTCCTGTAATATGTTTACCGATATGTTAATATATTTGAGAATTGGCGAATTGTAGGAGGCTTTTAAGTCCTTCAGCATCAAATCGGTTTTTATATTTACTCTTGAAGATTTTCATTTTATAAAATAACTGTTCGCGAACGTCTTCAAAAATTTGCTATTCGTTCTGATGAGGGAGCATAAGTTGTGTTCGAAAAAAATCGCGGGCCGCAAACATAATTCCCGAGGGCCGTGGGTTTCACGTCACTGGTATAGGAAAATGAACTTATCTTTCTTTAAGTTCAGATATGACTATCAACTTGAACTTGAACACGATAGTTGCACAATACGGCAGTGCGGATGACGTAACGGTGGAATGGTTGTGTCAGAGGAACTGATGCGTTCGCAGAATCACCTGTCGTACCTCATAGGAAGAACAGAAAGTACTTCGTTAGTTTTGCTATATTCAATTACGAAATGCAATTATGATAAAATTTTACGTGCCTCGATTGGAACTGGTACGAAACTGTGCACTGTGACTGCAGAATCCATGCATAAGGGCAACCAGTAGTTCATACCCGGCTGTAATATAGATGAGACAGGAACAGCAAAGAGTATAAAAACTCACCTTCTTCACCGCAAAACCACAACCAAGAAATAACGCGGCCAAATCTTATTAAATTGGTAGAGGTCCTCTTACAAATATTTCATGCCGACAAATTCCTGCGGTGATGACCCCGCTTTCCTCCAAGGCCCACGACGCGCCACCCGCCAAGTCGTGTCCGCGGCCACGGTGGCCGTCCGACTACAATGTCGGGTTATCTATCGGCTGATTTTAGCTGCCCGGCAGTTGCTCAACCGCTCCAATCCTTCCCACATCCAAGTCACACTTCACATATGTACTCGATCCTACTGTTCATCGAGTCTGCACTTCCATCAACGCAAAGTATCACGAGCTCTCTATACTACACACATGAAATAAAACCGTATCTGTCCGACCGGATACTTGACCACCTAAATTTCTGAAAGGATTTCGATCAGTTTTGATGCGGTTTGTGGATAAATTTAAAATTTCGTTAGTATCATGACCATCAGCAACTCTACAGCCCAAAATGAGCCTTGCCCTCCCGTAGAACTCCTTGCCACGACTGTCTATCCCATCCATCATCTTTGGATTCCCAACTTCATCAAATCTTCCACCACACCATCCTTCCACCGAAGTTTACGTCACCTCATTCATCTGCTGCCTTCGATTTCGGAATTCACGATTCTTCTACGAATTTCATTGTTTTCCATTTGTTTGTAGGTGCCCTGCCCATCGGAACCTTTCTGCTTCAGTGGTTCTGATAAAGTCCGATGACCGCTGAAGCTGGTACAGTTCCTGACTGTTCCTTGTTCTCCACTCTCCCGCTTCTTTGGAGTTTGGTATCCACAGTTCTTCTGGGCATTTCATTATTGCCTATTATTTGGAGGTGCCCTGCCCATCGGAACCTTGCTGCTTCAGTGGTTCTGATTATGTGCGGTGAACGCTAACGGCAGGACAGTTCTTGATTATCCTTTTTCTCCGTTTGTCTTTTCCTTGCTCTGGCCCATAAATTTTAATTCATAAGTTTCTTTCAAAATACACTGGCATAGTTCATCTTGTCGCGTTGAAGTCCGTATATCAGAACGGATCTTAAAAAGGTTTTGTCTCAGGATTAAGCTTTCGTGAATTGAAGTGTGTCTGTAACACAAAGCAGCACGTACTTTGTTCTGTATTTGCCAATTAATTTCTTTATGTACGTCGTTGTCCTCATCGACCAGTGAGCCAGATACACAAATCAGTTTTCACCTTAGAACAGGCAATGAAGGCTCAGAGAGGGAGTAAAAGTATAACTCTACTCTTTCTTTAACCTTAGCTCTAGATGTTGGTGAGTGTTTAACGTCACATTCCAGCCGCTTTACTCACAGGAATGAGAGCCGGTACCCATTATAAAGCAGGCTGGGTGGGCCCCAGAGTCGGTCTGCATGGGTGCGGAAAATCTCACCCACTTCGGGTTTCGATCCACTCTTCGCCCAGCCTGTAGTTGTCGTATTCATGTATTCTGTCAAATATACGAGTATTATCCACAATTCTTGTTGTTTGCTCTTTATTTCCTTTGACTGTCGTGTAGTTGGCTTTTCCTTCGTTTGCTTTAAATCCCATTGCATAAGCTGTAGTTTATAAAGTTATACAAGATAACTTTACGGTTTTCTCTAATCTGTCAATTTTACCCACATCATTGGCAAACGGAAGTAGCTGTATTTTCGTTGGGCTTATTAAGACGAAATTAAAATCGGATTTTCTTCAAATGTATTTTATTTAAAATAGTCAAATTCAACCCTTTATACCATTCTTGAAATAAAACAGCAAAGAAAGTGTGACTTTTAGAAAATCCGCCTACAGTCTGCCTTAATAGTTTACGACTCGGTAGGTATCATTATTAATATATTATTATTAGTTAATTTATGTATTTAAGAAGGGTCTGAAAAAGGGCCCAGTTAGTTCCGAAACACGTAGTAGAGATTTTGACGTTTTGCTGACCGTGCTTCTCAGTAATTAACCAACTTGATGCACAAAATTTTTGTTTTACAATAAGTTAATTTCATGCCTCTACATGTTTCGAACACATGTGCTCGAAACATGTAGAGGCATGAAATTAACTTTTTGAAAAACAAAATTTTGTGCATCAAGTTGGTTAATTACTGAGATAAAAAACATAATACAGAGTAAATGACAAGTACATTGTAACGATGTGTCAATAATGTTATTGTATTTGACGACCGGACACAAATTGTTTTATTGTAAATTTGCGGCAACGAAAACTTCAAAGTGTAAATTAAACTTCATTAATTTTATTTTAAATTGGTTTATCCAACAGAAATTGTAAGTACACATTGTCGTACAAAGACAGGTCATTCACACGTACAGATTTTATTTTAAGCATTTTTCTAAATTTTAAACAAATTCTATGTAGACCAGTCCGTAACAAATGAACGTCAGGCTAATGGGTATGAAACAAGGGAAAATAAATGGCTTGCATATGTATACATAACACGGCAACTTCGCCGAAGATTTTCTGCCCTGATTTTCAAACACTTGCTGTCCTTGCAGCAAAACTAAAGCCGAGAATCGTTTCCAGTGTGTCTACGGGCCAAGGAAGCAGCAGAAGGACGCAGTACGCCGTGACGTATTCTGATTCGTGTTGCGGACGGTACCGCGGGACGTGTATCTGCCGTAGGTTTTCTACACGTTTGTCCTATCGACACTGGGACGGTGCTTTGAGACTTACGCTTTCTCCGTTAATTGAGTCAGCTGTACAGGTACATGAGAGAGAGTGGATCAGTTATTCTGGTATTACTTTGACGTTTTTCTTTGTGTGATTAAACTTTTATACGACATTCCGGCAGTCTATTTTACATTGCTCTTCATGAGATGATTTATCATACTGGTGTCATATTAACAACCATTCCTGGCTTACTTTATTGATCTAGTGTTTAGCTAACTTGCCTATAATTCAACCGGGGACAATAATTTTGAAATAATATGCTCTTCTGCTCAGTATATACAATTACATTTTGTATAATTTTTATCCTATATCCAACATATGTTAGATGTCCTCCCAGCACAGCCTTCTTCATTGTATTGCTCTAATATCAGTTGATGAGGTCGATTCTGTTGGCCGTGCAGTCTAAGGTTTGGATCTACTGCTGCCCGCTTCCTGGGATTGCCGGTTCGAATCCCACAGGGGCCCTAGTTATCTGTTCCTTGTGTGTGGTGTGTGTTGCCAGGTTTGCGCAGGGCCTATCCCACGTTCAGAGGAGTCCTACCGAGTGTGGTGCGTCTGAGTGTAAACGAGGAACCTCGTAGAGTAATCCAAGAACCACTAGGGCCGTCGAGCCATGAGAATAGGGATCAGCTGATAAAAAGTACTGATTATGAATTTGAACTTTTGAAACCAAGAACGAGAATTAAATATAAGGAGTACGTGTTACAATTCCTAAGAAAATATTCAACGAACTTGATTCTTAGTTACAGGTTACAATAATGGTGATTCGCCTGAAAATGCAAGTTACGTAATTGTATTACTTATAGAATTAAAGGAGATGCTGGTATGAGTTGAAAGAGGTGATTGTAATGTATTTGAATAAATCATGTTATATTTTAATTGGAGATGTCTGTAAATTTACGAAAACACTAAGGCAACTTGTTTTGTGACTAATTTTCAAACCCGGAATTTCTTAAATAAAAACTGCGCTGCTCTGCTGAAAGAAATTTACTTTCGGTACTGAAGTGAAGGAAGAGATGTCGAATAATTGGAATTTAAGCATAACCTTCTTAATGTAGACTGGGCTAGAACGTCCGATGCCTGACGTTCCGCCTCAATCTGTCAGTGTGACGCCGACCGCACGTCCGCTGTCACTGCGAGTCAATTAATGTCTTTGCTGGTTGATGGCGTTTAGTTGTGATTCCCTGGGCGGAAGAAGTCACGGTTCGCAGAACAATCTTCAGCAGAAGAAGTGACGATGTGAAACCACGAGTAAGTTGCATTGTTATAAGGAAAAAGCGGCTTTATCCTGTTTCCGAATCTCGATTCGCCTCATTGGCGTTAATAGGCTATTCGTTGCATTAACTGATGCTGAAATGTGCGTGCAGAAGGCAAATGCGCCTGCGCGGTAGCTTGCAGAGCTACTGAGCTGTGTGAGCAACTGGAAACATCGTGGTTTGAAGACGACACACAATTTACGGAGTTACAAATCTGGACACTAAAATTCAAGTGTGCTTTTACAATTTAACAGAAGAATCATAAGCAGGGTTTTCAAATGAAGAAGGGTGAATTTGGCAGGGTATGTAGCACGCATAAAAAAGTAAATCTAAAGTCGTACCTGTGCAGATCATGAAGACGGTGAGGGGGGGGGGAGGGGCTAATGGTCACCTTCACGCCATGGCCGCTCTTTTCGCGGGGAAAGGGCTGCATGTGTCAGTTGGTTAGGAAGTTGTATGGGTCCTAGGGCTGGTCTGGATACCATTCGGTACAGATAACCCTCTGGCCCCTGCCAAATCTTGACTACTTTTTTTTTGTTGAACCTCTAGCCCGTAGCTTAATCACTATATCGGCTAAACGACGAGTGCTTTGGAAATCTTCAAGGAAAGGGATCATTTGGGAATTCAAGGTAATAACCAGAGGAGATCGACTTAAAGTCCATTATAAAATATGAATGAGTGGACGGGATTTATGTGATTCAGTGCACAGTTCACTGAATGTATCTCTTGATCTTTCCGATTTAGTACATGTACACATACTCACAGTGCTCCTTTGCGCCCATGCAGTTGGTTACATCCATCTGATGTCACTGTGTCAGCTGGACTGATCGTGTGAAAAATGAAAAATTATTACCTGGAGTCTAGGAGGTAAAGAATATTCGCCATACCAAAGAAAGAGGGAAAGTTAACTGGATTAGTCGTACTTGCTGAGGAACAGCCTTCTAAAACACGATATTGGAGAATAGATAGAATAAAGAGATAAGTGACGGGAAGAGGAGGAAGCAGACATGAGCAGCTACTTGATAAACTTAAAGAAACGGGGAGGTGGTACTGTAAATTGAAAGAAGAAACAATAGATCGAACCCTTTGGAGAACTCGATTTGGAAGAAGCTATGGACCTGTCGCAAGGCAGAAAACGCAATGGATGTCACTGTGTACAAGAACTGTTATTTGCGACCAATTGCTAGGGCTCCAGTCCTTACGCCTGTATTTCAGAAATTTGTCTGTATTCTTTAGCAATTTTCGTACTTATGATTTATTTCAGTTCGATCAAAATTGTGTCATGGAGATAGGGTTTAAGAACACCTAAAAATCAGGAATTAAAATATATTAAATTAAAGGTAAAGGTCACCCTATAATATTCCCAAGCAAGCACAGAGGGTGGCCGGCGGTACAGCTCCCATCCTTTCGCAACCCGACAGTAGAAGGAGGAGGGTGGTCAGCACCACGCTTCGGCCGCATTAACCCAGAGAAAGATTCTGTCCCCATTGTAGTATTCAGTCACACAACTCGAATAGCTCTTCCTTGCCTTTTTGCTTCAGTTTCTGTACCTCAAATTATGAAACAGATTATTTAAATTTCCGTTTCTTGCAAAAGAATTTTTTCCGCTGACTTTTAAATTTAATGTCCAGCGGTTGTTATTACCAATCAATGCTTTTGGTGCTCCATTTGAAACCTGAGAAGACTTTAATGTTTGACACACAAAAATGCCTTTCTCAATGATGAAGACCCCGACAATCGCCCATTTTCCTATTTCTCCTCCACTATTTAACGCCCATTTTCCCCCGTATTCGTCATGTCACCACCTGTTTCACGCATCATTACTTCACTTCCTGTCATGCAGCATCGCCAGCCTACCATGAGCTCTCCTACTGCTAAGTTCTAAAATCAGTAGTTCTCTTGTTTTAAATTGTTTTTATTACTTTCTTGAAATGGAGAATAGTTCAGTTTTGAAGGAGTAAACTGTCATCCTTAAATCAAAAAAAATATTTTCAAACTTCAATTTGTTTTTTTTTATTTACTCCTAGAATAAGTTTAAGCTAAATTTCGTGTGTTCCGCTTTACGAATTATAATTTATTATTACAGTTTATTGTTCTGTTAAATCTTTGTCTTACATTTATAACATACATTACCAATGGGCATGGTGTGCGCGCTCAAATGGATTATCACCTTCTCTACACAGCCTGCTAAAGCCTTGCCGAAACTTAAAATGGATGTCTGCGGTCCCTGCTTCGTGTTCAGTTCTAATTCTCTTATGACGCCACGCTTACTGGGAAAATTTTGCGACTTGTTTTACGCAGCTTATAGTATTCTGACAGATGATACTTCATTGGCCAAACGGGGCACCGGTGCCTTATCAAATTTATATAATTGATTTGTACATAAGAACGTTTTCTGATAATCACTGTCTAATCTATATTTTCTTACCTAAACGTTTTGAATGACTATCTTGTCATTGCAATGGATTCTTTCAGACCACTTGAACGGTAATTCTCACTCTCTCATTGCGACCGGAAATGTAATTACTATACGAAGTGTGATACTACATATGATAGTGATTGAACTACTCTTGAAACGACGTCAGCGATTCCTGCTAATACACCAGAAGTTATGTTATCTGATATGTTATTGGTTTCTGTTAAAGAAAAAAAAAATTAAACATAAAGAGAAATTAGCCTAATTTTATTTTAATTCAATTCATTATTTTATGCCTTTTTCCACTGCAAATCATGGCGAAACACTTTCCTGCTGAGATTTTTTTTCACTGCCTTCCGCAAGGACGGTATTCTAATGTTAATAAGAATTTTATGCTTTCGAAGTGAGAAATGTGACTTTTTCAGACATAAAACCTATAAGGGTAGTTGAAAATCCTTCCACTGGAGTTGTCGTTCGCATGCTCACAAGCTGGCTGACCGAGTGTGGGCTGTTGCAGGGTGGTCCAGAGTCGCTGTCTGCCCCACAGCGTGACACGCCTGCAGTCCGATTTAGCACGCTGTCATTTCAGTAGATGGAGACACTCATCACGGACAGACAACCGCAACATAGCACTCGTGTTTATATCGAAACCTCACCAACTGTGGTGTTACGTCCCTGAAGAAAACAACGGCTGATTATTATGGTCGTTCTTATCACTCGACCGTACATGAGCTCTCTGTTTCTTTAAAGAGACTAAGTAATATGTAATACAATAAAACACATGGGTAATTATGTACAAGGATGTTGCAAAACTAAGCACAGGGTGGTTATCTGAAGGCTACAAAACTGGTTTCAGATGTTCTGCCTACAGCCAGTGTGTATCTCTTAATTAGGAATCCACACTTTGGGCAAAATAATCGCGTTGTGTTAATTAATCACTAACAATCCAGACCACACAATCACAACACTTGAACTTTTGTACGTTCAGTTTATTACTTCCAACTACATGTTTCGGTTATTCGTTTGACCATCATCAGGTGCAAGAAATGCAAGTACAGAGGGACAATACGTTATGGAAGACGCCACCCCTTCACAGGAGTTCAGGTGTTGTGATTGCGTGTACTGGATTGTTAGGAATCCACAAATTTATTGTTTTTACACAAGCTAAAAACCGCGGATGCATAAAACCAAACATCGTGGCTGGAAAAAAATTAATACAACTGCAAAGAAGCGGATTCTTGAAATTTCCTTAAGGCATGATCGTTAAAATATACTGATTGGTTCAAAAAGCCAGCCATTCTCACAATAAACAGAAATTATTTATCTAAACTCATTAGTATATCTGCCTTTGTGTTCAAACTTAATGTTTTCTACGACGCATGACGTAATTTTTGTAAAATATTACTTAGCTGAACTGTATGCTTTAGAATGTTAATTGATTTTACATTTGTTGTTAATCGAGTAACTAAATCTATGTCCGTAATTTTCAATGCAGATTCTTGTGCGAGGAATTCTGTTCGATAAGAATTTTTAAAACATACAGGATAAGTCTCTAAAACTGCAAGTCTCCAACAAAAAATACGGTGACTCAAGTTGGCTTCTTGTCAATGGATTTGTTCTGATTTTTATTTCGACATTACGATTGGTGAGGGGCTACTAGCGAAGCGAAATTGGAGCTTGTAAGTCGTGCTCCAAATTCTACTGTATTGTTCTACTGTGTTCCGGCAGGTGTAACCAAGTGTGGAAGAAAACCAAGGCCATATTTTCGTGGGCGGAGGAGACTACCTACCTGCCCCTAAACCACCTCGGGAACACAGACCTATTGTTCATAAGAAACGGTTGCGTGCCTCTGAATTCCAATTCTGTTGACGTGATGCATAATCCGAATTTATCCATTTCGATATTCACAACAGGTTATACTCATACGAGAATTACACAGGTATACCGGGGCGACCGTACGTTCTGTTCTACCCGAATATTTCCTGTTTTACCACCCAAAAGTTTGGTCCAGGTAGGTTTTTTAAATTTGTATAAATATGCGGATTTTGACCATTTGTTTCTTCCTAAAGCCTTTGCACATTCTAATGGTACCTAAGGTGCGAAAACCTATTTCTTCTACTTTTAAAGCAATATAATAATAATAATAATAATACCAGGAAAACATGAAGTCAAGGAACTCCAGAAAACAGCCATATAGGGCACTGCACACATACTTCAGAAAGTACTAATGTAAAAGTACGATAAATTCAACACTGAAACTAACGATATAAACACCATGAATAGTAACAACAGAATAGCTGCAACACACTATTCCCTAGGGACATAGTTTGTCTCAGGAATATAAGTATAAATACCCTGCAAAGTGGTGGTGACGATGATGATGATGATGATGATGATAATAATAATAATAATAATAACACCAGCTCAGCAGTTGACTTTCAGAATGTCTCGGAAGATCTCGGAGAACAAATTACGAACAACTTGATCTCACCGAAAAACGTGACTGAAGAACGTCTCACTCTGAATTCCGTACCCTCAAAATTTAAAGAGCTTCCAGCAGACAAATATACAGAAGTATTTGCATTTAACAAAACAGTGACTTTATAGATCTTTTTTAACCTCCTTTTTCGCAAATATGTTTTCTTGTGTAGGTCAATAAGGGGGAAAGTTTCCCTTGTCTCGTGATGGGTATATGGTATATGGTAACCGCAATGAATATTAATGTTTATGGTGTGTTACTCTGTCGTTTTTCCGTCCTTATATCGCAGTCAGTTGTTAGTAGCCACAGATGGATAAGTAAGCCGTCAGTAATGTGTGTTAGTGAGAGAAACATAAGTATAGGAGTCTGTACTTTTGGTGAAAAAAAAATATTAACTACCAGAAATATTCAGATGATCATACCTTATAATAGTAGCCCAGAAGGGGAGGGGGGATAACTTTGGAAACTGTAGCTAGAGAAGGGAACAGCAAAATTTTATGTACAGTATATTCAGATGCCTTCTGAGAATCTATGGACGGTGTAGCTGGAGACAGGAATTGCAAATTTTTCCTCTTGTAGTTTCGATTGGCTGAAGTACTAAAGGGATTTGGAATAGAACGTGTTAGAGAATATTTGGAAAATCGTACGGCTCTCCAGACTTTGCCGACTTTACTACTATGCTCAAATTTAAAATGAAAACAGTAGAGATGTTTGCATTTACTTTATACACTAAGACTCCCGACAAAATTATAAATTGTATTTTGAAAAAGCTAACGGCCGCTCATTTATTTTAGAATGTTTCCACTTTCATCACCGCATGTACAACAGCCTGCTCTTCTATCTCATAGTGAACCAAACGGATCCGATTATCATACTCACAGCCTACTACTTTGGGATCCATTTCAGTTCTGTAATCCTATCTAAGGTCAGGTCTGCCTGATAACATATTTCTTTCAGTTCTTCAAACCAAAGTCTGCATTAATTTGTTATTTATCTTGTATGTGCTGCACGTTCCACACCACCCCATTGGCTCAACACTGAAAAGTACAAAATACGAAGCTTTGCAACTTGAACTTGTCCCATACCTCAATTCACTTCTTGTGTCTCAGATCCAAGTGATCTGATCAACAAAGTCCGACAGCCTATGTTACCCCTTTATGCGTGACATCGCTGTGTGATATTTCTAAATTGCATATTTTATTAAAAGTTTAAATACTTAATAAGAGGGGGTGCTGATAAGTCCTTAGCCCAACCTACTTCCCGGTGTCGTAGGACGGAACCGATAGTGTCGTTGTGCCGAATTGCAAGTCTCTTCTTGTTACAGAGGCTGAAAGGAAGCATGTCAGGCGAAGCACGCGATTTCAACAACATGGAGACTCGAGATGTCATCAAGTATTTTTTCCTGCAAGACAAGACGCCAAAGGAAATTCACGGCATTCTGAAGGAAACATTAGGAGAACATGCCACCGTCAAAAACTTGGTGGCCCAGTTTAAACGTGGTGATTTTTCAACCTGTGTTGCGCCTCGTCCTGGACAACCCAAAACAGTGACCACCCCGGAGATTATTGATCAAATTCACGAGCTAATCTTGGAAGACCGCCGGATTTCGGCTAAATCAATAGCTGAGCAACTGGGCATCTCACATGAGCGGGTTGGGTCCATCATTCATGAAGATTTGGACATGCGGAAGCTCTTCGCGAAGTGGGTCCCGAAATGTCTGAACGTGGATCATAAATGTCAACGGTGCCAATCGTCTGAGTAACTTTTGGGATTTTTTCGGCAGGATCCAAATGATTTACTGTCGCGATTGGTGACCATGGACGAAATCTGGTTATAGCACTACGACTCGGAGACAAAGCAACAATCAATGGAGTGGCGACATAGCAGCTCACCCTGCCCCAACAAATTTCGAGTGCAAAAATCCACTGGAAAAGTTCTCGCCTCTATTTTTTGGGATCAAGACGGAATCCTCCTCATTGATTATCTTCAAAAGGGCCGAACTATCAACGCGAAATATTGCCCATCTCTGCTGGTGCAATTGAAGGACATTTTGAAGGAAAAAACGCGGCGGTAAGTTCACCAAGGGAGTCTTGTTCTTGTACTACAATGCCCCGTCTCAGCAGCCACTTGCAACCCAGAAGAATCTGGCCTACCTGGGCTTCCAGTCTTGATCATCCACCCTATTCTCCGAATCTGGCCACGTCGGACTACTACCTGTTCCTTGGACTGAAAAAACAATTGAAATGTCGCCATTTTTGTCCGACGCATAGGTCATTGCTGCCGGGGAGACCTGGCTGGACGGACAAATTTCTGAATTTTTTTTAGTAGCTTGCAAAAGTTAGTGCAATGGGCTAAGAAGTGTAATGAGCTTCTTGGGGAGTATGTTGAATAAATCCCGAGTTTGGTCACTGTAGCTTGGTTCCTTCCTGGTCGGGTTAAAAATTATCAGCACCACCTCATACACAATGATTTAAGAAAGAATTTTTCTCTCAATTGTAATTTTTCGTCCCTCGAAAGACATGCAATATCGAAGAATATTTCCTTCACCCAATTGGAGTACTGTATAATGTATTGATATATTTCAATATATGTTATCTAATTTTTTAAATCTATTTTCGTCTTTTGTAACACACACATTATTGGGAGGTTGAGTCCTCAGTTACTTGAATCCTTATCCTGTTTTATGCAAGTGATCTTTATGTAAATGTTTTTATAATGCCTGATTATGGCGTTTAATTACAGACGAAACTTTTCCCATAACATATATTAAATCAATGCAAAGTACCGTTGTGATTGTCTGCCACCATTGCGGCCTTTCTTACTCTTAACAGGTAATAAATTGTACAACTGGCACATCCATAGAAACCAACCAGCAGTATTATGGCTTATGTGCTTTAATGTTTACGGTTTTGAACAAAAACAAGGCACAAGACTCTGAACGAACTGGTATGGGGCGTTCCCAGAAATTAACTTGTTTTATTATCTTTGTGATTGTACGTTAGACTGATATCTGCAGGTATGGGCGACAGCTGGTCTGGTTGCAAGTAGAAAGCAGTGCAGTAGATATATTTGTCGTGTGTATTTTTTAGCTCCTATGCTTGTACAGTTAACCGTACTGAATAAGTTACATTCCACACTTAGGGAATAGAGTCCCTTGTGTTGCGCGGAATACTCGTTTTTCAGTAGGGAATCATGTACTTTGATGATGTTTGTGGTTTATATCATCTAACGATTACTTTCATATGAACGTTTTCGGGTTGTCTATGCGGTTGAATTTGAATATCGTGCGAATTGTGAGTTATGTTCGGAGTACAGGACGTGGGTAAATGAAAATTAAATTTGCCATGCATCCGTAATGTAGACCCTAGCACCAAATTTAATCGAAATATTTCTACTAGTTTCAAAGTCCAAACTTACAGACAAGTGAGATTTCAGGTTCTTGCGACTGTTAGATTCAGAATTACCGTTTTCTAGAATAACATGCCGTGTTGTTTGGTAAATGGCTGTGAACATTTTGGATACATCTAATGCCTTCATTTGCAGGGTAGAAGGTACTTCTTCTTTGAAGACGGAAGTAGCAGGTTTTTTCGGAATATTTGTACCATACACCTAACTACACGGCTTCACATTCCACAAAGTGTTGTACTTGCAGAGACAGTGTCGCATCGTGTACAGAACGTATACAGCTACTCATTATTTACGGATAGTTAGAAAATGCTGATTAGGAAGCAGTAATTGTCCGTCGTTTGAGAGTTTTGGATTACAGCTTCACAGTTTATCGCGTCACAGACTGTACAGTTGGGTCGTTACGGACTGGAATCAAATACATGGAGTGAGAGGATATCAGTAGCTAGCGACAGAAATCGTTGGGGACAAGTGAGGAATCTCCCACGATCTGGAGTCGAGGTCGAGCGTGACCGAGTGACTGGAGACGTGATACTGGAGTCCAGAACGAAACGATTCCTCCAGCAGGTGCCACTTGCAGTGTGAGGGAAGGTTATGTCATGGCTGTCGCTACTCTAGGTGGTAGGTAGAGCGGCAACAACAGTGGAGAGCAGACGAGCTGGTGGAAAGAATTGCTTTTATTGTCGGCAGGAAATGATTCGTCCTTAATTTAACGTTGTCATTGTATTTCGAAGTATAGTCTGTGCATATGAGCAATGTACCCATTTCTGCTACGTTTGTGTATAAGTAAAGAAGAAAGTAAAGTTGTCGCTGTCCACGCCGTGAAGGCATATAGGCGGAGAAGAGGTATGGCTCCAAACATTTTTAACCTCTGCACTAGATTTAGAACGATGGTCATCTCCACGCCTCGGCCGCTTTACTCCCTTGTAAAGAGCCCTCGCTACTCACGGAAAAGTACGATGGTTGGGCCCTAAAACCGATGTGGAGTTTCGGAGAAGAGAAAACCCTCTTACCGGTGATAGAATTGGAACCACGATCTATCGGAAACTGTCGGAAATGCAGCTTGCAGCAGTGTGACTGGACCGATTGAGATATCCTGGCTTTACTGTCCAACTGACGGTTCTTTATACGTCTCTTTGCATTATCTGTCGGTGGACGAGAATTATTTAACTTCCTACGCTAACCAATTACACTTATTTCGGCAATGGAAGATAAAATTTGAAGAAGGGTATGCTACTCGAATTCCCAGTTCAAAGAACCTCAATACGTACAATTCAAAACACTTCCAGTGTTTTTGGAATGTGTAGATTCTAAATGAAACACTAAGCTTTATATACCAGAGACCTGGGCTAAAAAAATAAATTGTAACCTCTATATGTTTTGTATATGCATTCACTTGTCGCATAAAATTGTTTCTCATGGCAATTTTGAAATATCTTATTTAAAGACGCCGTCATTATCTAATGCCGTACGTACAGTGTATGTGGCACATAAGTGAATGAGTATGGCAGTGACAGGGGAAGACTGCAGTGTCCGGAGAAAACCCCTGTCTCAGTGCCACCTTGCCCACTTGTACCCTACATAGACTTGCCTGGGACTGAAGCCGGGTCTCCGCCGTGATAGGCCGCCAGCTAACCGCCTGAGCCATGGCACGGTAAAGATATGAAAACACACACACACACACTCACACACACACACACTCACACACACACACACAAGGACGCTAAATATTTGTATATTTTTGGCATAATCTACGTGCTATAATGGTTTAGACACTTAATTACTCAATATTATTACTCAATATGCAGTATTTATTGACAGAGAGAAAGGCAGATCATTCACACATCTTCATCTGTTGAACTTAATACAGACGTTACAGTGAAGGCAACTTCTAAATTAATGAGGAATAGGAATTTACAGTTTATATATTTGGCATACAATCAGGAAACCTGAGAGCAATTCACAGTGTAATCGGCTCATATAAACATAACGGTCATACCAGTTTCCGATTTTACTCATACGAATACTTTTTTGTGATATTTTAATGTTGTTATGGTTGAAGATTCAAGTCTTCTTGGATGCTACTTTGTGCCAGAGTTACGTAGTCTGGGATGGACATCTGCCTTCTTCCGGAATGTTACTCAGAGCAGATCGGCAATTTGTTGCCAGACCCAAAGGGACGCATATCTCATTCACACCGCAGCGAAAGCATGAAGTCACGCGCATTACGAAAATGCTTGACCCTGACGATGAAGGCACCACAATCTCTCGAAACTTCGGAAACTGTCCATCCAGCGACACACGGTAGAGCCCAGAAGACTTGACTCTTCAACGACGACGCCGTGAGAACCATAAATCTCGCTTTTTTAAAATGGTTTGTAGAGAACTCGGTGGCAGTAAATTAGGTACAGAGGTGGTATGTGTTTATTTATCTTCTAATCAATTCCTAACTCTAAAATATGAGTATTTCAACAAAATTTATTGATTGCATTAGGCTTGTGATATAAAGTAATTGCATCCATGTGAACGTAGATAACATTTACAAATGCTGGTCAGATAGAGTAATGCACCTCTGTATGAGGGAACGTTGACAATGAACACCGATACACTAATACTTAAGAGAGATCGTCAAGGTTGTGAGTTCGAATACTGCTGTGTTCTGGGAATTAAGGTTGTGTAGTTTGCACAAACGTTTCGGAGGGACCTACTGCTTCTGTCTTCACTGTATCCAACCTGATGACAGAGGCTACAGGCTTCTTCGAAACGTTGTGACTGATCTCCCAAAATATGCGACTTAAATTCCAGAAAGCATTAATCTTGATGAATATTTAGAACCTTGTATCAGACGAACATATTTAGCACCCTAACTCCACGACCCCTATACGTCATCGTGGAATGATGCTTTGTCCCTTCCTAGCACACGACGTAAGTATTGTAACTCTGATATAGTCTGCCAGTCAGTGCGGTCTCCCTCGCTTGGCTTTTCCTAGTAATTTGCGTTACACTTCGTGGCACTTGACATTGATACATGTAAGAAGCACTGTGTCGCAGGCCTGTCTCTCTCTCTCTCTCTCTCTCTCGCGTGCGTAATTTGATGTGAACGGGTGATTGAGTAGAGACAGCATAGCTCATTAGAGGGGATCAGCACGACAGTAAGGTGAAGGGAGAGGCACTCTAACGTTGCAATGGAGACAGTGTCTATTAATTGCGGTTGACCTCTTAGTCAAGGACGACAACAGTTTGGGTCATAATAATGCTGTCTGGTTCTTGGCGGAGTTGCAGATGTCTTATTGCGTTTCAGTTGCAGCACCGGAAAGGAAAGTGCTTGCGGTCATTTTTGGCGCGTTCGCATAATTGCGAGAGGCGTCTGTTATCTTCGTCGTATGTGTGTGTGTGTGTGTGTGTGTCTGTCCGTTCGTCCGTTTGTCCGCATGGAACAACTGGGCTGTCACTAGACGGATTTTCATGAAATTTGATATTTTTCGAAAATCTGTTTAGAATGTACAAGTTTAATTAAAATCTGACGAGAACAACTGGAACTTTCCATGAATACGTATGAACATTTGTGGTAATATTTGGCAGAATTCTTCTTAGAATGAGAAATGTTTCAGATAAACTTTTGGAGAAAACCAGATCACATTTTAATGCAACAAAACTTTTCAGAAAATCGTGCTCTCTATGACAAAATGTGTGGGGGCAGGGAATGGTACTGGCAGACAGGCCACAGATCAAAATACAATACGACACTTGCGCAATTCATGCTGGTTACCTAAGGCTACAAACACACACTTAGAGTATATAATAATTATTGCTTTTTCACGTCAACAATGGGTAAGCGAACGCGCCTTACTGTTACATTACACGTTTATTGCCTGTCTAGCTGCCTTGACAGCACGTTGCTTAGACACAAAGGTGCTCATTTCACAGCACTTTACGGAATACATTGGCTTCCTCCACACTTACCAGTTAGACCCCCCCCCGCTTATTCTTGTCCAGAATTAAATTCTCAAGTAATGAATCTCTTTACCCAGTTCGTAGACTCCATGGACTGGGAATCCCCTTATTGCAAGGTCATGTGATTACATAGACTAATATCTTAAAGGGGTTAATACCCGTTGCGTTGTATTTGGAACGTTCGTAAACTTGCGAAAAGCGACTATCAGCTTCGTCATATCTGTCCGTCTATCCGCATGAAACATTTCGGCTCCCACTGGACGCAATTTCATGAAATTTCTTTGTGAGTATTTTTTTTTTATTTCTGTTCAGAATATTCAAGTCTCATTAAAATCGTGCAAGATAATGGATACTTCACATGAATACCAATATACATTTTTAACCATATCTCGCTCAGTTCTTCTTAGAATGAGAAATGTTACAGACAAAAGTTTTTGAGAAAATCAAAACACATATTTTGTTCAATAACTTTTTTTTTTTCGAAAATCGTGCCATATATGAGGTAATGTAAAAAAAAAAAATTTTGGAGCCGAGCAGGCCACAGATGACTGTATGGCTCATGCGCATTGCACGCTGATACCTAAGGCTGCAAACGCCCTCTCAGAATATGGAACACTTATTGCTTTTCCGCAGCAAAAATGGTTGCATGAACGCGCCTCAATGTTACGTCATACCTTCATTGTCTGTCTTGTTCAAATGTTACATTAAAAAGCACAGTCTTTCAAAACGCATACACATGTTTGTCAGCTTACTAACTTCGGCTTTTTTAACAAACCATCATCACACCTTCCTCTTCATCAAGAGCCGTCCAACGAAAATTTTTCCCTTCATGTAGGATTGATATCTTGTTCTTTCAGAATACACAGCATCGAATTTAATAAAATGCGTGAAGTATGGACAATATTATATCGGGATAGTATAGTTCTTATAGCGGCTTCCTACGAGCTGGACGGTCCATTGATCAAATCCCGTTTGGGGCGAGATTTTCCGCATCCTTCCAGACCGACCATGAGACCCCCAAGCCTCCTACACGATGCGTACCGGATGGCTTTACCGGAGGTAAAGTGACGGGGTGTGATGTTGACCATCCACTCCCCTCTAGAAAACGAGGTTAAAAAGATATTAGAACTGTACCTTTAACCCCACCTTTGGCCTTCATGGCAGGTTAATCGAGAATGAGTCACAACGTTTCTGTATTTCTTTAGCAGTTTTATGGCTACCTGAGAATGAATAATTGTTACCAAATAAGTAACTGGTAAAATTAATCTTTATTTAGAATATAATATGCTCAGCAGTGTTCGTAGGCTTAGTCAGTATTTTAGTCGACTAATCTACTACAAAGCCGGTCCCAGTGGCCGCGTGGTCTAAGGTGTAGATCTGCGGCCACTCGCCTGCTGAGATTGTGGGTTCGAATCTCACCAGGGACATGGATGTCTGTTGTGAGTGTTGTGTGTTTTCAGATAGAGATCTCTGCGACGGGCTAATCTCTTGTCCAGAGGAGTCGTACCGACTGCGGTGCGTCGTTGTGTGTGATCTAGCAACCTCGTGATTGAGGAGGCCCTGGTCCACTGGGGGCTGTTGTACCAAATAAAAAAATCGAATATAAAACTAACGTAAATGTAACTACAGGGTGGGCCAAAAGGAGATATACGGTATATAGTTATTACTTTATACGTACTTTTGGTCCACCATGTATGAAGAGTAAGCTGTCGTTAAAAAAATGACGCTGACTTCAGTAAGACACATATGAATACAGATGAATATTTCCTTCAAAGTGCGCAGATAAACAATGGATTGCAAGTTGAAATTCCGATGAATAGAATAATGGTTTCGGTTCTGTCTGCGATGTGCTCTGCAGGGTTTTGATAGTTCTTGCCTCTTGTCTGAAAAGAGACGTGGAAAACTTCGGCTACGGTGATTCTATGCTGCAGGGTATGAATCCTTCTTTAGACATCGCGTAGGACCTCTGTGAAGGGGAATCCGTCCGTAACAAGGCTTCTATGCGCGCGCACACACATACATACATATACACACATACAGGACAAGGTAAACACAGATTTGCAGCCATACGTTTCGCTATCAGATTGTTCGGGGGTAGAAGACACGCATGAAACAGCCTGGTCACTTTGACTGGTAAATGATTGTGTTTTGGAAAACGGGGCACTGGCCAGTGTAGTTGGACGGCATGATCTCAGAGGTATATGAGAAGAACTCCTTCGTTTATTTCTGGGTCTGTCCATTCTTCCATATTTCCAGGCATTCATCCATCCATTTATCCAGCCCTCCTTCCACCTACTCATCCATCCATAATTCGCCCATCCGTCCGTCCGTCTATCTATCTATGTGGGATACATGTCTGTCTTTCTATCCACTTATCTTTGACACTCTCCATGACTGTCTGTTTCCTCGTATTTACTTGGTATCAATAGCTCAGAATATGTAACGTTCATCCTTGCCTGACTTTTGAACTATTCTTCTCTTTCTCCTTCTCTTTTTTCTTTCTATTTTAGTCTTGTATCTTCTTATCTTTTTCGTCTTGTCTTTTCCTCCCCGTCATTTTCTCTTTATTTCGTGTTTCTCTTTGTCGTAGCCGAAAGTCGTCGTCCCTATATCAGTGTTTCTTTTTACCCAGTCTGCCAGCTGTCCGTCACTCCTCGGAGGTTCATCAAGATAAACTGATTTGACCAAAGAGTACGAGGGCAAAAGTGACTGAGGGTGAAGTGAAGTTATTTCTGAGCACGATCTCATCGGAACTTGAACCAAGGATTCTTCAGGTTTGCTTCGTATATGTTTTTGTACTGTTTTCTAAAAGGAACGTGTTTCGAATTACGGTGTAGTGGCCCTGGCATCTCCGAGCATTTCCCCGAGTCTCGACACAACAAAGCTATCAAGAAACGATAATTGACTATTGATCCCATCTGAACGAAGGAGAGGCCCACGTTCTGGCTCTCGATACCACATCCTGGACCCTAGCACAGAGCTGGATACGTTCACACACACACACACACACACCACACACACACATACACACACACACACACCACACATCCACACACACACACACTGTCATCGTGTTGGGCAAGCGTGTCGAACTCCGTTGCTTGCTTTCTGGTGTTACTCTCTTATGAAAATGGTGATAATCGGTCTTTACGGGCGATGAGAAATTATCTTTAGGTGCATCATCCCCGTTGCGTTAGGTGCATCATCCCCGTTGTGTTATAAGCTATTAGGGAGGGTGGGGGGGTACGTCAAAACACAACTGTCTTGTATCCTATTTATTATGCTGACGACGATATGTTTCGGCCACTATGACCTGAATATGGCCCACAGTGGCCGAAACATGTCGTCGTCAGCATAATAAATAGGATACAAGACAGTTGTGTTTTGACGTACACCACCCCCTCCCTAATTGATGAGAAATTAATTCCTTCACAGTTCTTCACTTCACCCACGAAGAAACGATTTTAAGTATCAAACGCAAATATTTGTTGTTACTGGTACTTACTTATTTATCTACATTCACGATACATAAATACATACACTATTATGGGTAATGAAAGAAGGAAGAAATATTACGTACAGTCAAGGAAGAAAATTACATAAGACGAAGGAATGCTAACTAGATTTGTCAGATCTCATATAACATCCGTCTTTTAAAAGACGTTATTGAAGGAAAGATAGAAGGAACTGAAAGTGAGGAAGAAGACGTAAGGAGCTACTGGATGACCTTAAGGAAAAGAGAAGGTGCTGGAATTTGAAAGAGGAAGCAATAGATTACACACTTTGGAGAACTCACCTAGAAAGAGACTATGGATTTGTCGTAAGACAGACTGCTGAATGAATGATGAATGTATGTTCCGTTAACATGTTAGGTATATAGGTAATGAGGAGCCGAGACCAGGCTAGAAACCTGAGGAAATAGCGGTTCGATTTTCGGAAGAGACAAGCGATTCCTGTCTTCTTTAGAGCGTCCAGACCATCCCTGGGGCTTACTCCTCTTATTCACTGGTTGCCGGGGCCTCATTTTCGGGGTCAAAATGATCGGTCCGTGACCACAGTCAACCAGTTTAAAGCACGCCAGCATTTCGAGTCAACTATATGTTTTCATTACCTTGTGTTTAACTCTTAGAGGCCTAGTGGTTAGTATTTTACCGCTAGTTTTAACTTTAAAATCTCTGTTTTTCGTCCTTTTAATTTATATGTGTGTTTAGTGTGATTATTACAATAAAGAGCTGTTATTTCCCTATACAAAATAAATTCATTTGCCTTTGTAATCGAAGCACACTATGTTATCTATGAGGTACGGAATGAATGTACGCAAAGGTTAAGTATAGGAGCAGCTTACCTTTTACATCTTGCTGATTGCATCGCGTTGTAGGTGCATTGATGTCGCTTCCAGTTCTTTTGCACTTGTATTGGCAGATACGCTTGAAATATTCGATCCAACATCACTGCTGCAGTCGATACAAAAAACACCACGTAAAGAACTTGCAGCAGATGTAGTTAATGTTGAAGTCAGAGGTTATTTCGCGAAATTGTTTTAATAGAAATTAGTTTAACTATCGATTAATAAGGACACCGTCAATCACAACTGTATTTTTTGATCTGAAATAAAATATTGAATACAATAAGCAACGTGTTTCGGCTCTTTTGGTCCGAGACATGTAGTTTATTGTCATTCATCAACATCGTAAATATTTTCCTGTTATGTTTCTTCTTTTCTGTCTTCTGTCAGGTTTCCCACGCTCCAAAGATGGGAACTTCTAGATTTTTGTACCTAACAGTTAATTGAATTGATTGTATAGGCTGTTTTTATGGATTTATGAACTTCATCATATTCATTCGAGTTCATAATAATTGAACAATTATATATAATATTGTGCCTATATTAATTTACTTGTGTAACTCGCGATTTTTAGTGTATTTTTATTCGACATAGTAGAAAAGTAATCTGTCGTCATGGTAGTGATTTGAAACAACGTTAGTTCATTGCAGGTTTAAGGCTCAGGTGGAATAATAATATGCTAGAAACGTAGCAAGTTCGATGCAATTGTAATGGGACTGTCCAGGTCCTAGTTGTCACTGCGACCGTTGTGCATTTCTGTCTCTGTTCCACAGCACACCAGCGCCACTCAACGGATGACAACAGTAGTCTGCTCAGGCCACGTCATCATGTGCATGCAAGTTCCAGAAAGTTCTAAAGACTATAGTCAAATGCCCATACGTTTTTACGTTGTGGTACCTGCATGTTTAAATTATAGAACTGTAATTTCCAACATGTTATGCCAAATTTTAAAGCGGCTAGTGGGCAAATGCAAATATGTTAACAGTGCAACCATTTATGAAGATTTTTCAAAAGTGCTTTGAGGTTATAGTGCATACGAGTAAAACAGTGTAACAGATCTGTCTGTGTGTGTGGAAATTCAAGAGTGTGTGTTGGCGAAGGCACCTGGTGATGTGGTATTGCACTGCAGAGTTTGAGAAGGTAAGAACTCCGTGTCTAATTTATGAAATTTATGTTGACAAAGGTTGTGTCTGTACAGCGCCAGGGTAACCAATCAGGTGACGTTATTTAAGCTCTTGAAACTGTAGCGTTTACTGCACGTACCGCTTGTTGCTGCATCAAACAACTCTGTATTTTGTAAAACGAGTTTATTTATGTGTCTCTTATTATTCTTGGAACTGACAGCAATTATTTCTGTTCACATTATTCACTGATTTTAGATGGAGACGCAAAGTGTTCTCTGTGAGCTTAAATAAAAAATGTATGTATGCACTATTAAATGAATATCCGACTTAAAAGAATTAATAATGACTTATCTTTTGGACTGACTGACTGAATGACTCGACCATGGAGCAGAGTCCTTCTTGAGAAACTAACAGGTTCTCAGCTAGTCACGAATTGCCTCACATTTTATGGAACCCCAAAGTCCATTACCGCATTAGCTAGAGCTCGCCACCTGTCTATCCTGAGCCTCATCAATCCAGTCCATGCCCCCATACATCTTGAAAATCCATATTAATATTGTCCTTCCCTCTACGCCTCGGTCTTCCAAATGGTCCCTTTTCCTCATGTTTCCCCACAAAAATTCTGTATGCACCACTCCTGTCCCCCATACTTGCTACATGCCCAGCGCATCTCGTTCTTCTTTATTTGATCATCCGAAAAATAGTTGGTGAGGAGTGCAGATCATTAGGTTTTATAGTCTTCTCACTCCCCTGTTACCCTGTCCCTCTTAGGCCCAAATATATTCTTCAGCAGCCCATTCTTAAACACCCACAGCCTACGTTCCATCCTCAGTGTGAGCGACAAAGTTTCACACCCCTAAAAACAACAGGTAAAATAATAGTTGTGTATGTCTTAATCTTTTTATGTTATGAAGAAGACTGAAAGTATTTATAGTCTTCAGAGCAAACAAATTTTCAGTTCTTAAGGAAGCTCATGATTCAACATTCGGCATAATAGTGAGTCTTTATTTGACTCCCCAATTTGAACATTTATGCTCTTCCTTCCTCATGTCTTTTTCTTCACATTTTCTCCACCCTCTGGTCTGTTACAATGTAGACTCAACTCAATGAATATATTAAATAGCTGGGACTCAAAAAATTGATGAGAAGTTAAGGTTATTATTCTTACCACTTACAAGGTACACCCTATGTATAGTCGAGGGTTACTGGCGTTTTTACATTATTTTAACTCAGTGTGGGGGGAGGGGGAGAAGACGTCTTTTATACTGCAGGATTCTGTAGTGAAGAATATAAAGACCGTGGATGTCATTCCAGAACGACTCTGAATACCGCAGAATTTTGTGATATGAAAACAGGTGTTAAAATGAACTAACTCACTAACCAACTAAGGAATTTCACGGAGCAGAGTCCTTCCTGAGAAGATAGGATTTTCTTAGAAATTTTCCGCAATTTGTGGAACCCGAAGTCTCATTACCGCATTCACAGGAGCCCACCAGCTGTCTCTATCCCGAGCCAGATCAATCCAGTCCTTGCCACCACATCCCACTTCTTGAAGATCCATTTTAAGATTATCCAACTATTTACACCTAGGTCTTCCAAGTGGTCTGTTTCCCTCAGGTTTACCAACCAAAACCCTGTATCCTCCACTCTTGTCTCCCGTGCGTGACAGATGCCCCGCCCATCTCATTCTTCTTGATTTGTTCACCAATATAATATTTTATGAGTACAGATCATAAAGCTTCTCCTTATGTAGTCTTCTCCACTGCCCTATTATCTCGTCCTTATGAGACCCAGATATCTTCCTCAGCACCATATTCTCGAACACCTTCAGCCTATCATCAAACAAAATGAGCGGTCATCGTAAACCTCCATCTCTTGTAATCGCCCAGCATCTTATTCTTTGCACGAAATCTGTGATCTGTTAGTAACCTAATTACAGAACGTTCTAAGGTTACGTACCTTTTGCTGTATTTTAATACATCCAATTTTACGTGTGTAAAATATGACTATGTTACCTTACACAACTTTAGCTGATTATATGATCGGTTTTAATGCGAGTATTATCAATAATCTTTCATACAGTTTCTTTTAAAACGTTGCAAGTGTTACCCTTTGTCAGTTTTCAGACCTGTATCTACTAATGTAGGTCCCAATTTCAGGTCCACGTTAGGAGAATACTCTAATAACGCTCTTGTAAAGTGTTTACTTCTTCCAGTCAATTTATACTTTCCGTTTCATCTCCGATGGTGTATAAATTACGACAGAACATTGTTAAACGACGTAATGAACACGCAGCAGGCATAATATCTGAAAATATGTTACATTTTGGAATTATAATGACGATTATGTTCATGTTAGAGGTGGAGGTGGAAGGTTTTTGAATACCAGGCCTGTAGCACAGCCGATATTTACTGACTTCATATTTAGTTAAGCATTTTCGGTTGATAGCATTTGGAAATCGACGTTTCGGAGACTATCTACCCTACGTTACGTGAGGTAGACGTGGTAACACAATTGATGTTTTTAAGAGAGTTCCGGAAAGTTCGGATGCCACTTCAACACTTTTTCACATACAATCTTTCTGAAAGCATAAAATGCTATAAAAATAATTGTTGTCTGGCGTGCCTTTCTGTTTCACTCCGGTCTTCTGGAACTCTGTATTCCCAGTAACAGCATAAGGTCAAAGAGTTTGGAGTACCTTTCACGTGTTTAGAAACAGACGACAGATGTCAGAGAACAGAGGAAGGTCCCTCAGATTTCATAAAACATACAAATTCCATGTCCTAAGAGTCCTTGAGAAGCTGATTACTGGTCAAGAAATTTCTCACGTTTCACGGAGGTTCATTACAGTGTCCACAACAGCCCAAATTTGTGTCTGTTCTGAGCCATGGTGTACACCATCATACCATAGACAAGCCGTTTCCAAGATTCTGAATAATCTGTATTCCATGTCACCATACGGTCACATATACTGTATATGGGATCATCTGCACTCCACAATTCATGCTTCGTTACTCCATTCAAGTATCAAGACTTGCTCCAGTGCACTATTATGAATTGAGATATTTTATTGTACGTCATGATTTATAGTTATTGATTGATGAGTGATCTCCCTGATGATGATCTATGCGAGATCGAAACATGTTGCAGATGCAGCGTTTTAATTGTAAAATTGCACATTGATACTGTGCACTTAATTGGTCATAATAAGATACTTTAAATCACCATTTTTATGAGTTATCATTAAGAAAGCCTTGGCGTTTGTAGCCGATGGGTACTCTGAACCGTAATAAGAATCGTGATCTCTTGTTGTGGGTCAAGAATGCGGTACTCGCTGCTAACATTTTCTGCAGTATGAAAGTTGACCTGTTGGGAGGGGTTGGAGAGGCTGATTTGTGCGGCCGAGGTCACCCAATGTCCTCCCATTCTTTTTACCTGTGATCGGTTTAGTTGCCCTCAGGAGTCCCGCTAGTACTGTAACGATCAGACTGATGGAATCTTTACCGCGGCTGAATGTGTCTGCTGGGGCGATGCTGAACATATCGACTGTACCCGCGCCTTCAACGTTAGTACTGGCCAGACACACGACAGATATCCCAGTTAGGCGTCGCTGGTGTCTGAAATTCAACAAAAATGTGGAAATGGGCTTTCCTAAGGACCGTGGCTATAAATACTGATTTGTTTTGGGATATGATACCGTAAGTTTTGGTATAGATTACCAATGTTTCGGAGGAACCTGCTTCCCTCAGTAATCAGGGTCTTCTAAATGGAAGGCGGTGGCAGCATGCTCTTCAGAATTTGTGCTCTGTGTCTAAAAGTACACAGAACGGTTTGTAATTTGAAAATATTATTTTAAAATTTTGCATCCCCTTGTGTTAAACCACAAAATAAGGAGTAAACAAACAACCATCGAACCAACTTTATAAACTATTCATACAGCTACATGTTTCGACTCTATAGTAAGCCACAATGTTAACAGGATATTCACTACCTATGTGACCCATAGTGTATCACCAAATATGAAAACACAACACGGTACCTGACATTGAATAAAGCATCACACAAAATCAACTACCCATAGCCACCGCCGACATCTGCCATTTTATAGAAGATTTTAAAAGTTTAACATCACATTTTATTACGAAAATTGTATGCATTAAATAGAGACTGAATTGTAAGTATATTTGTAAGAAGTGATAACTTACTTCCACAGTACAATATGTATACTTCTTGTAATATGTTCTAAATGTCAACCCGATAATGACCTTGTTGGGTCGAAACATGTAGCTGTATGAATACTTTATAAAGTTGTGTTCGATGGTTGTTTGTTTACTCCTTACTTTGAAAATATTTTGACTTAACAATAATTAAAACCCAAGTTTACAGTTTATTTACGTTGTTGCGGTACGTTTAATACTGTTTTTCTGCATTGCCCATCGTCCCAGACTTGTAAATGTGTAAATGACTATGATGGTGAAATTGGCTGCATTTTCTTCTGCAGGAAGAAAGCGTGACTTACACTTTGCAGGTCAAAGTAGGCCGACAAAAGGCGCAACACCAGTGTGTATGTGTGTGTGTGTTTTATTCTCTAAGGCGACCATGTAAATGTATTTTGCGATATTAATTAAGTTCTGAAAAGTTACCGATGTAAATAAATAAATAAAAATTTTAATTTCCGTGAACATAATTAATCGTACTGTAAAAATTTATTGCGATTTCGCCGATGATGTATTTGGTTTGGAAGCTTATAAACCAGAGCGCGGGCCAGCCGATCCCGGTGGTAGAGCGGTCTGAGCCCTGGGTCTGCGGCCGTTCGCTTCCTGAGATTGCGGGTTCGAATCCACCGGGGATGGGTATCTGTTTCTTGTGACTGTTGTGTGTTTATCAGGTGGGGGTCTCTGCGTCAGACCGATCCCTCGTGCAGAGGAATCATAACGAGTGTTTATGTGTGCCACTGAGTGTGATCAGGTGCAACAAACATTCTCTAGATCGACACCTACAAAGAGCAAGTAAAAGAGGCCAGACTAAGAAAGAATGAAAGAAGGAAAGAAAGAAAGAAAAACAGAAAAACGGAAAGACCGTCAGAAAAAGAGTAGTCCTTAAGTATTGGGATATTAATCAGTGATTTAACTTTTCGCTTGGTAGAAATAAGCTGACACGTTTGCTTTTCCTGTGTAATTATATCGGCGGTACATGTTTTGTGTTGAATGAACGACTCGTGCAGCCACTTCGCCTCTTCCCAGGAACGTTTTCAACGTTCATGAAGGTGAACAGTATGGCCTTGACTGATGTCGAAATTGAGAATTTTTCTCTGTATTTAACCTGCTGCTTCGGGCTGTAGTAAAGTCAAACTGTATGGCTTGAAATTGTAATGGCTGCTCGTGTTGAGACTCCGAAATCCACTTAACGGATTTCGATTGAATTTGGTGCTTGGAGTATTTTATTTTGGTTTGCTTAGTCGTTGGATTGCCTAGGCCAGGGCTGGCCAACCGAAAAATCGTAGTTCGATATCGGGTAGGGACAAAATCTCCCAGACTGGTACTGGGGCCCACCTTCGGTACGGGTTGCTCTTTCCCGGGAGTAAAGCTTTCGGGGCATGAAGCCGACTACTTACCTCTATATAGTGTCGCGGTGAAGAATGAGTGGAGCTGTACCTACACTCCATACGTCTTCATTGCGTGCGTAGGGCTTATGTAGCCTATATCTTTATTTGTAATCAACAGTAACATATTTTGGAACTGCGCTCTTCTGGGTCATTGCGCAGCGAGTAGTGATAATTTCTTACCGAAGTTTCGGGACAACCTGTCACTCCTATCTTCAGGGGTCAATAATTTTGGATTCTTTACAGATGAAGATGTGACCGATAAGTCGTCCCGAAACGTCGGTAAGAAATTATCACTCCTCGCTGCGTAATGACTCAGAACAGTGCAGTTCTCATATACTTCGCAGCGGAAACCATATATCACACACATTATCATAATTCGTACGCGTTTCTTATTAATTTGAATTGGTCCGTTATGAAGATAATAATAAGGCGCAGTGTACAATATTCAGTAATAAGCACAGTAACAGAATCTTTTTTTTTGTTAGTATGTACATCGACGGTTCTTGTC
>Ga0123354_10000438_pt1 | contig 40804 bp, 21 predicted proteins | sample TergutLab28metaG_2_FD_97872 | JGI IMG/M metagenome (GOLD analysis project Ga0123354, IMG submission 97872) | Labiotermes labralis P4 segment gut microbial communities from Petit-Saut dam, French Guiana - Lab288 P4 | ecosystem: Host-associated > Arthropoda: Insects > Digestive system > Gut ... | reverse complement strand
TATTATTATTATTATTATTATTATTACTACTACTACGTAAAGGTGAGATCTCATATTTGCAGCTGTAAATATTTACCGAGTTATTAAGGCCTCATGATGACTTTAAAAAATAAGTCGAAACGTGGTGCCTAATTAACTTGTATTGTAAAGTTGTGTATTTCTGTATAGTGAATAAGTTTATAGAAGTACTGTTACAGTTACTTATACTGATTGGCAAGGGACCTTCATAACCCACTGACGACTGACACTTATCTAAATTCTGTATCAGACTTAAGTTTGTACCTCTCAGAGGACACTGTGTACTTTAGATAGACAAGTCAGTTAATGTTGTTTAGGGGCAATCTGGGTGCTTATTGTGAGATACATACGAAACTCTTCAGTATACTGTGTGACAAAAGTATGGGGTTTATTAATGTACGGCACGTCTAATTATCAGTGGCTTTTAACGGTTAAAGTAACCTGCCGCCTGTCATTAATGAAGTAGTGGCATTGTTTTGAACATTTGTGTTTTTTTAATTCTTATGTTCGTACCGTGCATTTTGATACATGTTAATACAGTACCTGTTACACTATAAATTCATTACAGACACTACTAATGTATGCAGCCATATCACCACCGATTTAATCGTACACGGATGCATCATAATTGACTGTTTTAACAAAGTGTAACTTTAGCAAGCACGGATAATGAGCTTCCTGAAGATGGCGTGACTACACCGAAACATGTCGGAGCTATTTTAATGTAAATTTTAATACTGTTTTTAAGACAATCACTTGTGCATTCGTTGGTGAATAAAAAAACGTTGGTTTTTTTAATATTTGAGAAATGATGAGTTAAATGAATCGGGGGGTCTGGGAAAATGTGCAGAGTATTTGACTTTCATACCTAAGTCGTGTTGCAAACATTGCAATAGAAATGCCGCTAAAGTTTACCTACAGAAACATACATATTTACCTCAATTTTAGTGTGAACACAGCATCAGCACGTTGGCAGACGAGTGGCAAAATATCTTACACATTTGACTAGTTTTAATATTCCAGGCGCTGTCCACTTTCATGTGTCATGTTTTGGGTTTACGTGTTTACACCTTCTGTTATTATCTCGTCCATATTTATTGTCGTGTATCACTGTGCTGCCTAAAAATGCGGGACGTCCGAATTTGTAACAGAGCTCAAAGACACCCTAATTGCATTTTATCTGGTTTTTCGCAGTCTCTCCAACATCTGCTAGAAACTTACGGTGATCAAAATGGATGCCCTATCTCTTATCGTCTCCTTTGAAAAATTTGAAAATACCTTGCCTTTTTATCAGCTTTTTGGATTAGTCTGTGCTCTATCAGCCCCAATTAAAATCTGCTGCTATCAGTTCAGCCCTGCCCCGTTCTTCCAACGGGCATATTTTCTCGTGGAACATACTCTGAAATGCCTTAGGTTTAGGAGATTCTTCTCTTGTTTCACTGTGGTTCTACGTTATTTGCGATTGTTTATGATGTCAGATTGTAAATCCTCTTATCAGATTATCGTCATGATTTTAAAAAATTATCAAGTTAATTATGAAATGCGAGTGAAACGAGTGTGCCATAAATTTCTGTCTCAAATTCCTTTGCTCTTTTCGACCATGAAGTTAACATTAATGGATTCGATAGTAAACTGTGGTCAGGTGCGATGAATAGACCTACGCTGTGTTGTCTGCCCTTAGTCATGAATTACTGTGGACGTCAACAGTACCTGAGTTCAAAACAATGGATTGCTTAATTAGTTTATTGTCGACTGAGCTACATGTGTTATCGGTAGCTCTCAAATTAAGGTGTTCCCAGGTAAGACCCATAATGGCTATTTTCCTATAGCCCAGACTCGTTACACACTAAGTGAATTTACGTTTTGGTATTGACATTTCTTGGTTACAACGTTATGTAACGGCCGTCTTGAATTGGGTTGTAGCATTTTGTGCACACCAAGTGCTGTTGTTGATACTGCCATGCCTAGTTCTGCGTGAGTTGGTTCGTGAGTTGCCGTCAGCACTACGTGTAATGTTACATGACGAGATCCCTTTGGATCATGTATTTTCTGCACAGCCCAGAAAGAACAAGCGGCTGTGATTGTGTCGCCAAGGATGCTTACTGCTGTGTGTTGTTGTTGTTGTTGTTGTTGTTACAGCAGTGTGCACGTGCACTGGTTGAAGTGTAGTCTGGAGTTGTAACATTCAAAGACTTTTAACCTTTATGATGGAAGTGAGGGCGAATAGCGCTTGAAATAGTGTTGGACATATAAACCTTTGTTGCTGATACATTCCCAGATGATGGCACCTTGGTGCTGAAATATGTAGGAATTAGCACCTACATGAAGTGTGTTTTGTGATATAATTCATTGTATTTTAATTAGTTCGTTTTGTTGATTTTTATCAATACTTAATATGAGAAAATGCATGGCATGAATAATATACAATCGACCAGCAAATGTGTGACTGCCGTGACGAACAACAGAGGCCTATTAATTCGTGACTCCTCTTACGTTCCCCTGTACAAACTCTCGTTCACAATTTACTGCTTCGATCCAGCAGATTATTCGAGAATAATCCCACACTGTATACATTTAAAACAAATGTTTATGTTTGAAAGAGGGGGACAGTTTTTTTTGAATGGAATTATTACCTTTTCTGTGCTTGGTGCTGTGAGTTCTCATGTGTTCTATTGGGCATGTTAACTCGTAATCCGTTGTAATTTGGTTGCCAAAACCAACGCTTTGTTCACGAGATTATGGTAATGTCATAACCAACAGCTTTAGTCGGATTATTTTGAGTGTACCCCACTTGAAGCAGTCTGAACTGAAACGTTCCTCTGGTGCGTTTTTCATGTCAATAAAAGAATCATTTGATTGAATAACGCTCTGCTGTACGTGATAAAATAACAGGATTTGGGAGTTTTAAATTCATGTCCTCTGATTGACGCTGCATATGTGCTTTGTGACCTCTGGTACTCATTATTTAATAATACCGGTAATCGCATTTTAAAATTGTTTTCGCGGTAGTCACGAAGTTACTTATTGCAGCTCATTAAACAGGTTAATTGATGCATCGGTTGTACAGGACGTGTATTATTTTCGTTTCATGTGACTAACATCATTGTTCTCATTTGCTTCTTGTTTACTTCGGCTTTTTTCTTTCTTTCTTTGTGACGTCACATGTTTTCGTGATAACAAAATGCAATGATCCTATGGCGGTCGGCCACATCAGTAAATTTCAAACGTACGTTTTAGACACTCCCGTACCGATGCGATATCTGGTATTACGTGTGTGTGCGATGGGCGTGTTGATCTGAGGGATTTAGGTGTTACTGTGTGGCAAGTTATTGAAGGTATCGAAGAAAACTGATTTTATGGGCCTTGCCAAACCGTGTTTGACCTGAGAGTGAAGCGGCTGTTTCAGTGTGATGATCTGTTTTATTGTTTTACAGTGCCATATTTGCATTTACAAAGTTGTAACATGATCCATTTACATGTTGTATTGATGTCATGTGTTTATCAGGACCTGCAGTGACTGTGTTGGGCTCGTTCTACATTAGGCGCTACACATTTCGGCATTCGCTAATGCTGTCTGCAGACGATTAGTACATCTGTGATAATTAGATACGAAATTAATACTTTTAATCCCTCAGTGTCTGACCTCAGGTAATCAGGTAATATTTTACTGCTCCCTACGAGATTTCTGTAAATGGGGCGTAACCCCCAAGAGTAAAAGTAAATTTCTGCTTCAGCACAGAACTAAATTTTCTAACAATTATCGCAATACCAGTAGCAACAGTAGATAGGTTACCACAATACCGACAGGAAATGTCACAAACCGTTGATATCCGTAAGTAGGTCAATGACCTTCCCCGAACCCCCATTAATATGCAAATGACCTAATTATTATGCAAATTACCTATTTGATATTCGTATGCCTTGATTGATTTGCAATTGATCTAATTATTGTGCAAATTATTTTAGTCCCAGACAGCTTGTCGCCTTTAACCCTTTTGTTTTTACTCCCAGAATGCCTGGCATCTATTTGGCCGCAATCTTGGTTAGGCGTCATCTTGCAATATGGCGGACGCGCTCAATTTTTTAATTCTTTAAATTCGCCATTTTACGAAATGGCTACCTGCGCGCCCTTTTTAATTATAACCTTTCACAATATGGCGGCTATTTTTAAATATAACCCAAGTTTAAAGTTCAGTATTTTACAACATGGCTGCTACAGCGCTCTTTTTAAATATATCATAACTTCAAAACCTACCATTTTTAAATTATAACCCAACTTTTTACATTATTATTGGTAGGATCGAATTCCTTTTTAAGGTGAGGAAAATTATTTTTTCCCACTCTCGGATAACCTACGGCGATCACACCCTAGGTGTATAAATGTTATATTAATAAGGAAAATTAATAAAGTCACACAATTTACAATTACAAACCTACACACAATTATTGGTTATTTATTAATGCAATTTTTGTAATGCAGTTTTTTTATTGTGTGGTTAGCTAGCGACAATGTTTTTACAAATACAATATAAGCTGTGATGTTTTCAAGATAGAATGTTGCGGTGCGGAGTGTTTCAGAGGGGTTAAAACTTGTTTAGGGCGAATAGACTGTGAAGGTAACGGAACCGGGCAAGTGTGTTGACCGCGGTGATTGCTTTCGTTGCCTTAGGCGAACTAGCAGAAAGGGGGTTCCAAGCATCCTGCTTTAACGGAACCGTATCAGACACAGCTGATTGAAACACAACACACTAATATTTTAAAACGCACAATTCTTCCGCGTAACAGTTAGGACACTTACAGTTATTACTCCGTTTCATGAGTTTGTTTTGGGGCAATGTGTAAATTCACTTAATTTAGTAACACACAGACACATTAAAACACGCTGTAATATTTTAAGTACGCACTAATATAATTTACTCGCTTATAGCCATAAAATAAACGAATTTTAAATATGTGTATAATAATTTACTACTGATAATTAGAAATAAAATTAGCGTATAATTCACATCTACATTAAAACACACGGTGAAATAATTTACGCGCATATGAAAGCACTTATTATAAGCCAAAGTAGATACATAAATTTTAGCAGCGTATAATTATTTACTACTGATAATTTTGTACGGTAGAAACGCATAGCGGATCCGCTTTTGCACGTATAATTACACTAAAATATGCTGCAATAATTTAAGTACGTGCTCATTCAATTTACGCCCTTATGAAGCAGTATATAATAACTTTACGTAGAATTATTTACTACTGATATTTAGAAATAATATTAGCGAATAATTTGCAATTACATTAAAACACGGCGATAATTTAAGTTCAGTATAAGTACGCATTAATATGATTTACGCGTCTATGTTAACACTATATTGTATGCTAGAGAAGATATATAAATTTTGTTTAGCACAGCGTATAATTATTTACTACTGATAATTTTGTACGACTTAAAAGAAATACACAGCGTACGCGAAATGCATTTTATACAAGCACTCGCAGGTAGCTAAGGTAACTCATAATGCATTTCCAGTTGAGATAGGAACAGCCACCATTCTAGTCACAATGGCACCAGACTGCTTCCGCTCACCCGGTAGGCTGAAGGATTCCCTTAGCGCTAGGGAGACAAAACATTGTTTAAGGCGATCCGATGGAGTAGAAACAGCAGCCCACCGACACCTGTTGGTGTTTTCTTAATTATTTTGCAGACCTGTTTATGGACAGGCTAGTAGCACACCCTACTGAAGACTAAACAAATCTTCAGTGTGCAGATACCGCGACGCCTTAACTTCCGATGTTTGTGCGAATAAAGAGGGGACCGGTTGATGCTTGTACACATACACTGCTTTTAGCACATTTAACACTCACTGTAGATAACGAATAAGCACTTAAGTTTTTCAGCAGTGTCTAAATTGTGTCCCTTTTATATGTTGTAAATAAATGCATCTTGGTGCCAATTTCGCAAGTTAGTGCCATGGAGAGTCCATTTTCTCCCAGTCGCTAAGTATCTGGCCGCATTCGAAAAACGAAATGAGATCCTTTTTTCCTGTAACAAAGGGTCATCTTTTACATTACTCTGGCATTTTTGAGGAATTAATTTTTACCTGTCCTAAACACACTCATGTCGAAAGTGCTTACCGGTATTGAAGAACCCAGCGTCGCTTAGGCACTTAGCACACTGTTTAGTGGAGGGCGGCGACGTATTAAAACAATGTATTCAAGCTTCGCCTGTGGCGAATTGCAGGTACAGTGGACCGTCCCATTGGGCAGAGTTGTGTTATCTTAACACGTGTTTAAGTGTTTTACGACTTGTAGCTGTAAACGAACAGAAAATTAGTGCGGAGTTATAAAAGACGCACACACTTATAAAACAATTGATACAAATAATAGTACTTATTGCATTCTGGTCGCGAATTGGAACTTAACTCGAAATGAGACCCACACACGTTGCGGCCTCGGGCAGACTGTTCATGAATTGTCTCAGGCAGGTCGCCCGAACCAGTAGGGATTTTCCCGACAAAAGAGACCCGTAATTATCCCAAAAGACGGACTCCATCGCTTATGGTCTTTGAATGGGTCGTTTGTTTGCCAGTGGCCTAATTCTGCTCCACAAATACGCAACAAACTACATCACTCCAGTTTATGTAATAAAATCCGGCTGCTGCCAGGTGATTCTTATCCATGAATGTTACTTGCAATTTTTGAAATGTCTGAGGAAGATCACCTTCTCTCTTCTTATTTAAGAGCTGCACGTCTCTGCTGATAGTCTATTCTGCTGGTGGCGGTTGGATATAAACCAGTCCACCAGTGGAATTATTGCACGAACACATGGCTGGAGAGCGCGAGTGATACTAACACTGTTCTGTGTGGGTGGCCTTAAATACAACTAAACATTTCTTCCCCTTCCTTTAAAATTACGCTGCCAAACGTTTATGGCACCCTCTTTGAAGATAGTGTTATGTTGTAAAGTCATTAGCATACCGGACGTTAATCCGAGTAACACGTGCGTTTATCCTAATGGTTTAAACATTCTCAAAATGTCTTAGCGGACGCAGTATAAATTGTGGTGTTTGAACGGGAGTGGTAGATTCTTCTTTCTGCTTTCACTGCGAATAGAGGTGCCTGCTTGAAACCTGCGCTAACCTGCTACAGCGACTACCAACTTACAACACAGCTACAACTAAAGTTGTAACAGCTACAGCTGCAATAATCACCAGAGGCTACCAGCAACATATCTACAACTGTCGACTTATACACGTGCAGCAAAAGCTACAACTTAGCAACTTGCCACATCTACATTTCCTGACAGATATATTTCCAACGATTAATTTCAAGTAAGTGGTATATTTTTTAATCAAAATATAATAATGGCAAAGAAACTGTTCTTGAATGGAGAGAGAGAGCTATCCAGGCTGCTCACGTTCTCTCTGTCAGCAGGGAGGAGCCTAATTCGGAGGTAGCATCCTATAGCAGAAAAAGTTATGTGTCGGGAATAACAGAAGAGTTACCCTTCATTATTTTGGACGAAACTATAAAATCGTTTCCAAAATTCAACGCCACCTGTCGTAGTTTGTTGATCACGTTTGGACCCCCTGGTGAAGAGCAATAAACCACGGTTTATTTAAAGGAATGCCTTACTCCGTTAACTGATTACTTCGTTGATGAAGTGCGTGATACAGCTTTGGTGGAACTGAGAATTCGGAACACTGAGAATGTGCGGGATAAGTTAGTTGAGATTAGCTTCTGGCTCCCTGAACAGCTTAAACCTGGTGTGTTCTGAGGCGTACTCGGGAAGTCCGTTCAGTGTAATACGTGATTCGGTTTGAGTGACCGTTTCGAATTGCATTCGGATTATGTCAGGATTCGTGCTGGTAACGGTCGTGATAAGACGAAAGGGCGGTCTTTAGATGTGATGAGCACTATTAAAAAGAGTATTGTTGTGAATGCGGCCTTTTTGTTTTCGGCTCCTGCACTCATCTTCGCTATGGCTAAGGTTAACTTTGACGCACAGTACGCATTATATAGGGATGTTAAAGGTTTGAAATAACCTGTTGAAGACCTCTTGAATGCTTCCGGTGCTAATTTACGTAATGCCGAAAGTGTTAAGGAATTTGAACAGTTTCAGAATTATCTTTCGGGCTACAAAACTATTCTGTATGATGGTTTAAGCCGTGATAGGGTCATTTTCAGTGGAAATTCCCTTTCGAACAAGAAATTGTGCCTTCTATATGATGCACTACAGTGCCATTACGAAATTCCAGCTGCAGTTGCCAAGTAGTACATGTGTAACGCATGTTACACTTTATACGACAAAACACGCAAGTGTGACAGAGCTTGCTCCGTATGTACAGCTACTGTACGAAAGATCGGTCAAGGTTTTGTCCTACATGCATCAGGTGGTCACTTGGTGAGAAATGTTTTCAGAATCATTTGACCCTTAAAGTGAAAGGTAAGCTAGTTTGTTAGTGGAGACAAGTATGCCAAAATTGTAGTATGACGGTATCTGGTAATTACAAACATGAATGCTTCAAGAGATTTCGCAGTTATTGTTATAAGGAAACTTCCGGCCGTTTTTGCTACGTGGTAATGGTGATTGTGAATTCGTAGTCAAGGAGTTGTGCGGCTGACAACTCCAACAGTAACAGGGTTTCATCATATGTCTTTTTTTTTTAGAGACTTGCTTCTTGGAAGAAGTACCATCGTTTTTAAACCACAATGAAGTAGGCTATTGACCACGGGCTTAATTAGAATGATGGCGATGTACTGTATTCAGAGCTGTTGGATTTGCTAGATCGCTGGGCATCATCTGCCGTTGCAATATATTGCTTCGGGCCTCAGAAAACTATTTGTGGTCTTATCGACCGTACAGTTATTGATATCACTAAGCTAGGATGCCTTCCATTCGCCGACATAAGTCTACCAGGCATCAGCTGCACGTTTTCGTGAAACAAGTCCAGACATGTTTGTGCATTGCAGACGGCCTATTCATTATCTCAATGGCTAAATTTTTACATTCCTAGTCTGCAGTATGCAAGGTTTCCTACTCAGCCTGTATGTCATTGATGTTTTCTAAATGACGAAGTTGCTTCGTCGTAGGACCTCAAACCACAGGTGAAGATTGTAACTTCTATAGGCCATGTGGTGTTGAATGACATACAGTGGTTCATTCTGGTGCCATTCAAGAGTAATATATCGAAGAATGGAATACACGAACTTGGTGACCTGCGTCGTACCCTGTGAATTTACTGTGGGCGGTATATACGCATCACGATTGAGAACATTCAAGTGTATCTAACCAAAACGAGATTGGTCACAGCTGATGGATTTAGTGGGTGCTTGCATAGACAGGCGAGTAATCATGTTTTGTAGACTCCAAGATGTGCCGGTGGAGTGGCGAGATAAGTGTGTTCAATCTAAGTTCTTCTCTACACCTCCAAACACAAATGCCATTGATTTCGATACATTGTGGGATGAAGTAACGTATAAAAACCAGTCTTGTACCAAATAAATACTTATAAGTGTGGATTATTTGATTTGTACACCTATTACAAATGTATTTTTCTTAGAATAACCTATATTTTATGTATTTGATTTGTAAACCAATTAATAACATTGTATTTTTAATGACATTAAAATTGTATATTTTTGTAAATACAAAAAATGTGTATTTGTTTATTGCCCAAATCCTATTTCCTTTGAAAAAAGAGATGGTTCAGCAGGTTGGATTCCAACCCACAATTTTCAATTATGAGTCTGGAATTCTACGGCTCAACCGCCTCTTTTTCAAGAATGACAAAGTCTTAAGTCAGTAAGATAAATTTAAAAACCGCTTTAGCCGCCATATTGTAAAATGTTAAGTTATAATTTAAAAATGGTGGACTTTAAAGTTATAATTATAAAGAGTCCCCTAGCAGCCATGTTGTAAAGTGGTGAAATTTAAAGTTAGGTTATATTTAAAAATAGCGCCCTGGCGGCCATATTTAAAATAGGTAATATAAAAGTAGGTTATAATTAAAAAATTAAGAATTAAAAAAGAGCGCACGTCCGCCATATTGCAAGATGGCGCCTATCCAAGTTGGCGACCAAATAGATGCCAGGCAGTCTGGGAGCCAAAACAAAAGGTTGAAAGGCGACAAGCTGTCTGGGGACTAAAATAATTTACATAATAATTATATCAGTGGCATATCAATCAAGGACGTCTGAATATTAATTTGTTACTTTGCATACTAAGCAAGGCCTATTAATATCAAGTAGGTAATTTTTATAATAATTAGGTCATTTGCATATTATTGCTGTCCGGGAAAGTTAATTGACCTACTTCCGGTATCAAACGTTAGTGACGTCGTTTGCTGTCGGTATTGTGGCACCCTATCTACTAGCAACAAATTAAATTATCAGTTTTCGGTGAGCAGTGCTGATACAGATGTAACAGTTTACCTTCCGCCCCCGTCGCTATTTTCTCAGATTTCGGCAATACATTAAGGGAAGTAATTACACTTTTTCAGTATTCGAGGTTCTTACGGCGGTGGTGGTGAAGATCCAAGTCTTCTGGAGCATTGAGCCATTCCAGTGTTTCGAGGGAACCCTGTTACTTGGTAAAGAGTTACGAAGTTTTAGAGGAGCGTCATTCCTCCTTCTTCACGGTCAAGCGGTCTAATCTAGTTCAGGAAGAGCGGACTATATGGACTGCTTGACCCTGAAGATAAAAGCCATAGGGTGCTCCGAAACGTCGGTAACTTTATCAGTTGAAACGTATAAGACCCTATAAGACTTGAATCTTCAACTACGTACCGAGTCGTACCTGTCGAAACCAATAGGTTTAATTACACATAAAGTGTGTATGAAAGTAAGAAGTAAATAAAACGTTAATCTGGTAATAATGGTGTGGGCACCGGGCGATTGGCGTACGCTAGAATTCTGTTGAAAGCATTTTGGAACACTTCGAAATACCACAGCAAGTACAAGCAGTTTTTCGGCTTAGATTCGAATCCGCCATTTCCGTATTACACGTTAGCTTGCCGTAATGTCCTCTGTTATGTCACATGAAACCAATACTCGACTCACACTTTTGTGTAGCAGTACCATAAATCAGTGTCCAGTATCCTCTCAATTAATTCTGGGTATAGTTTACTGTCAAGCCTAATATCGTTCCACAAATCAGGCCACTTCTAATCAGTAACTAAAGTTGGGTCCTGCTAATGTAGCGTGCCAATTCTAATTACTGTTAATTCTGTTAATGATAGTTTGACGCAACTGTAAGCCACACACAACAGGTGAGACGCCGTATCGTGGTTACACGTGTACTCCCACACACAAAATACACACACACACACACCCACACACCCACACACACACACACACACACACACACACACACACACTACTGGCAGCATCCCCTGAACTGCGGAACAAATAATCACGAATAAGGCAATTTGTAACATACTCCATCTTGAAAAAAATTAACGGGACCGAGCACGGGGAGTATTGTCAATCACTGTCACTGCATTCATTTTATCCACAAATCTAATTAGCCTGATAATAAATTGTGTAAATGAAACTATGTATAAAAATATATATGTTTTTTTTTTTAAGATTTAATCAGGGGAATTCGTGCGGGACTTGTTCACTCAAGCGGTCTTCTGGAAATGCTTGGTTCTTGTCTAGAACAAGATACTTCCCTGGATAATAATTTTGTAGTTTTTATAGCCCCCCCTCCAAATAATGCCAGTATACTACCACAAATAGACCATGGCCCCTTCCTTCCATACCATTTACTATTAATCTCAAATCATCATACCTTCCGCCACTACATAACTTGAGATGCGGACAGCGACGTTAAATAAGCAATAAATAATAGAGAGCTTCTTTGTTGTAATGTGTTTTGAACTTGTTTTCAAATGCACCACTACGAAGGTACCAAGTAAATCAAGATGAACTGTTATTGAATCGAATCTTATCAGCTTTTGATAATGTTCGTTTATCGGTGAACACGTGAAAATATCTCTAAAGGGAAACACAGATGCTCTTTCAGATGAAAGTAACAGGTTTGGTCTGGGAATGAATGCTGCGGAAACTGAGGAGATCTTTGCTGTTTCATCACTTCACTGCATAGCAACACGCGCCAGGTAACAAAATGAGCTATTACTTCGTCGGAAATGTGCCAGGTTTTTAATACTAACATATCGCAAATAATTTTACGAAGAAACGAATAGTGGGTTAAATTCGAGGGATGCTTGCTGCCACTTACATCACACTATAGTGTCTTCATGTCTGTATTCTTGTTGCCACTTATACACAGTACAGTGTCTTCTTTCCCTATTCTTGCTGCCGCTTACATCACAATATAGTGTCTTCCTGTCTGTATTCTTGCTGCCACTTATCCACATTATAGTGCCTTCCTGTCTGTATTCTTGCTGCCACTTACATCACAGTATATTGTCTTCCTGTCTGTATTCTTGGTGCATTTTACATCACAGTATAGTGTCTTCCTCTCTGTATTCTTGCTGCCTCTTACATCACAGCATAGTGTCTTCCTGTCTGTATTCTTGCTGCCATTTACATAACAGTATAGTGTCTTCCTGTCTGTATTCTTGCTGCCGCGTACATTACAGCATAATGTCTTCCGGTCTGTATTCTTGCTGCCACGTAAATCACAGTATAATGTCTTCCGGTCTGTATTCTTGCTGCCCCTTACATCACAGTATAATGTCTTCCTGTCTGTATTCTTGCTGCCACGTACATCACAGTACGATGGGTGTTCAATAATTTATCTACCTAAGCAGGAAAGAAAGCAATGAGCGGATTGAAAGAAGTCTGTGCATGTTGGGACATTTCTTGAGGTGTCACATATGCAGCCTTAGCTCAGTGCGACTCTGTCAGAGTGTCAGCATGTCAAGTGAACCTCTGTGTGAGGTTTCTAAGAAACTGCTCGATTTGGAGCAAAGATCAGTTACAAAATTTCTTACTAAAGAATGTAAGAAGCCAAAGGAGATACTTGAACGCATGGGGGCAGTTTATGGGGAGTCTGCCCCTTCTTACTACAAAGTGAAATTTTGGAGTAAACAATTTAAGTGAGGAAGAGAATCGATTGAAGATGGCCCTCACACTGGGCGTCCTGTGGAAGCGACTTCTGAAGAAATGTGTCAGAAATTGAAAAGTTTGATTTTGGCAGATAGGCGAATGAAGGTGTCGAGATTAGCGGAAGAGACAGGCATCTCAGCTGGAGCAGTTTGGACCATTATTCATGAAAAGCTGGACATGTCCAAGGTCAGTGCAAGATGGGTCCCAAGAATGCTGAGTCCTTTTCAAAAGGACACTCGTCGCCAATGCTGTCAAGAGAACTTGGAGCTGCTCACTGAGGATCCGGAACATTTTTTTCAACGTTTGGTGACGGAGACGAGACTTGGGTATATCACAGAGATCCTGAGTCGAAAATGGAGTCCATGCAGTGGAAGCACAAGACTTCCCCCACCCCTAAAAAGTTTAGGGTTGAAAAATTTGCTGGCAAAGTCATGGCAACTTTTTTCTGGAATGAGAAAGGACTTCTGCTTTTAGAATTCATGCCACAGAAGACTACCATAACTGGACAGATCTATGCTAACACAATTACCGCTTTGCGAGAGGCCATCAAAGAGAAAAGGCGAGGAAAGCTCCCAGCTACTGCTCCTTCATGACAACGCGCTAGTGCACATGTCTGCAAAATCTCAAGCTGCCATTTGGCAATGTGAGTTCCAACAGCTAAATTACCCACCCTACAGTCCAGACCTAGCTCCCTCGGATTATTTTCTATTCCGAGTTATAAAAAAATTTCTTCGGGGTAAACTATTTTCAAGCGATGAAGGAGTCGAGGAGGCAGTCACGGCGTGGTTTGAAGAGCAGTCAAAAATTTTTTTTCCAGGGGGATAAAGTCGTTGCAACAAAAGTGGGCGAAGTGTATTGAGTTATTAGGGGACTACATTGAAAAATAAAAAATATTTATTTTGTGATAAGTTGTTTCTTTCTTACTCAGGTAGATAAATTATTGAACACCCCTCGTATATTGTCTTCCTGTCTGTATTCTTGCTGCCACTTATCCGCAGTATATTGTCTTCCTGTCTATTCATGCTGACACTTATCCACAGTATATTGTCTTCCTGACTGTATCGTTGCTGCCACTTACATCACAGTATAGTGTCTTCCTGTCTGTATTCTTGCTGCCACGTACATCAGAGTACAGTGTCTTCCTGTCTGTATTCTTGCTGCCACTTATCCACAGTATATTGTCTTCCTGTCTATTCTTGCTGCCACTTATCCACATTATATTGTCTTCGTGTCTGTATTCTTGCTGCCATGTACATCACATTATAGGGTCTTCATGTCTGTATTCTTGCAGCCACTTATCCACAGTATATTGTCTTCCTGTCTATTCTTGCTGCCACTTATCCACTGTATAATGTCTTCCTATCTGTATTCTTGCTGTCATTTACATCACAGTATAGTGTCTTCCTGTATGTATTCTTGCTGCCACGTACATCACAGTATAGTGTCTTCCTGTCTGTATTCTTGCTGCCACGTACATCACAGTATAGTGTTTTCACGTCTGTATTCTAACACCTACCGATAACATACAAATACCATAATTCTGTCGGTTTTTTTTAAACCAGATGGATGTGAAATTTAGTCTGTCATCCGAAGGGATGCACATAGATTGAGGATAAATAACTCTTTATTAAATCATATTTCCTTGCAAAATAAATGAACTAGTTAATAGTAATGCGTATCTAGTTAAGAAACGCTGTGCTTTTTGGATCGAAGATTCATAGCCATATTCAGGTGTCCTTCCTTGGACTTTGTCCTAAGTGAGTTGGATCCAGTTACGGGTCGAAATGCTGTTTTTCAAATATACTCTTCGTTATTATCCTTCCTATACCCCCGGTCTGTCGTCTTACTTTGTCATCCTAACAGGTACGAATGAAGTGTACAAAGTGTGAAATGTCTAGTACTGTAATTTTTTGTTTCCTTCTATTACGTTCACTCTGTTTGGACCACACGTGTTCCTCAGACACTCTCATTCCACACATCAGTAAATGGTAATGCATAGTTACTGCATGGTTAGTACTGAATACCTTCAAGGCACTTGGTATGTTATTCCCCCAGAGCAAGAAACCATCTTTTAGGCCGATATACACAGAGAGCAGGTACCATTATAAGTGTTTGTGTGTGTGTGTGTGTGTTTTTTTTTTGAGGTCATTATGTAGGAATGAACAAGCGTAAAGCTTCGGAACACAACGGTAATAACCATTTCCCGACTATATCATTCCCTTATTATCCTAATAACCATCCCCGGATAGCAGAGTCCGTCGTGCAGTGTGGATAGTCCTTCAGCTGGACAAATTTCCTGCTTGTTACGGAACTCGAAGTCTCATTACCGTCTTCAAAGGGTCCCGCCATTTTACCTTATCCAGAGTTCACATCTTCACGTATTATTTTGCCTTTGAGTTCGGTTGTGCTGTTATTCTTTGGTGTAAGTGGGCGTGTACGCTGTCTTCCCAATAGGTCTCTTCTTGCAGGTTTTCCGACAAAAGTGTTGTATAAATTTCTCGTGCGTTTTACATGTCCAGCTTTTCTCATCCTGATTGACCTAACATTTTGCACCAAAATCTAAGAGTCGAAGATATACAACCGTTGTGCATGTCGATTTTGATGTGGAGTATACAAAGTGATAGGAAATGGAAATGAAAATTCATGCCCTTTTTTTGTAAGTGTGCGAGGTTTTAAGTTTTCGCAGCGGTGCATTGGAACTCTGCGTACTTCTGAGATAATTGCTCCGCGTGAATGGGCGATTTGTGCCGGACGTTTCGGGACAGCGTGGTGATTCCATCTACAAGTGTTTTCGAACTCCGGACACGGATGTGCTTAGGATACAAAGGGCAAATTACCTCACCGTCTGTACGAGTTGCCGGTCTCCTCATCCGCCATGAGACACGCATCGGTAGCACTACATTTTCACGTTTCTATATCGCTGGTTTAGGCGCATATCCAGCCTGCGACACGTAGTTTACATTTGTGTATCTTCAAATTGCCGATCTGATATCCTCATGCAAACTTCATTAACGATGAGCAAATCCGTAAACAAAAATTTCACAACAGTGACGAGACCCTACCCGCTGGTAACTTTGGGTTAAATAGCATTGTACCATTACCCTCGCTTAAGACTTGTCGTGCACCACACATCCACGAATTCATCAGTAATACTATGCTCTCAGCCCTTGTCGACTTTCAGTTTGTAGAGTACAACGGCCATTTCAATTTTATATTTTGATATTTCTGCTTTTATGCGTTCTTTGAACAGAACGCACGGAGAGAACGCTTGTGGGTGGCCTAGGTGTTGCCCGTCCGTTCTCCTCCTGGTGTCCTAAACAGCGGACTTAGAAAATTTGTGTTGGGGAATCTGGAGTAAAGAATGAAAAGGGAATTTAAAACTGGTTCTTTTCGGCCCGCAGTACTCCGTATTTTACATGCAGCTGTATTATAGGTTTGTCTATAAAACGGCTTGTCATACAAGACGTGATATATGGCATAAAATACACACCTTCTTCTCATGATTAAGAGTTTACTAAATTATATAAGACTGGGTTCAATGGATATACGAATAAAACTAATTTATGAATATTTGGTCTAATATCTGTTGCGTAATAAAATAAATAAATGAACATAAACATCAGTTATGTATGCCGAATTATTACGGAAGCTTCTGAAAAAGGATGTACTCACGCAGAGTAGGCGCACGCTTTTGTAATCTTGTAGATGTCTATTAAGGTATTACACCTCATTAGCATCTGATTAATCTGAAGCAGAGTTTTGCAGAAAGAAATTCTTCCTACTTAGATCCCAAGACTGACGCCAGTGGCCGGACTTACCAACTGGCACGGGACACGCGACAACAACGGCATCAATAATAGCACAGTTTTTGTTCGCTTGGAAGTGCGCTTAAAAGTGGATGTATGTGATAGAGACTACGAAAGTAAAGCAATGGCGTAGGCAAGGTAAGGGGAAACGGGAACTGGCGATAACCTATTAAAATGGAAATTAGAAACACGAAGAGCAGAGTGGCGGTAGGAGGGGAACACCTAGCACCAATTTCCCATCATTCCCCTGTCCCTCCACCGTCATCACCTGTAACGGAGAGCGTGTTGGCACTGTAGAGCGGAAACAATTTGCTGCTACCGGAAATGGCTACCATCCGTCCGCCCTTCCGCCAGTCCACACACCCTGTCGATGTTGGGCTAACACTGGGATTGCTGTGATCTGCTGTATTTAACGAGACATTTACAGAACTGTTGCTGCACCCAGACAACATCCAGGGACATTTATTCAGCTGTTTACGTACTGTTCAGGAGCAGCATCACCATAATTCTGCACACTTTAATATTCACCAGCTCGTTGTAGCGGGCCATGATAAGCATCCTTCCGCGTTTTAAGTTTTTCGTTCCCACAGTCAGGCGTGGAAAATTATTTCTTACCGAGCTATATTGTTCAACAGTCGCGTGTTTTTGGTGTCCTTGGTTGGATTGTCTGGCCGGCGATCGGTAGATACGAATAATGATTTTTGTGATTTTTCTCAGTCATTCGAATGGTATGCTGAGTCTTTCTTTACATAGGCCACGGCCACCACCATTTCATTTTCATCCTTAGAAACAATCTTGCCTTTCGCCACCATGTAGACCGTGTGGTTGATCAACCGCTGCTAAATAAAACGATGCATAATCAAATTAATCACACCTTCTGCAGGTAGCGAGCCAAATTGTATTCGTATCACTCATGTTTTGCTAAATATAGCTGACTGATCTTCAGGTATTTGGCATTTTGGTTCCCAATTTTGTTTATAAAGCTAGTTCGGAATTCTGTCTTCAGGTAATGACACTCGAGGTTTAAGGTTCTGACGGCGGTGATTTAACATCAGTCTGTTCTGGGCTGTGGCACCGTGTAGCCTTAGAAACTTACCGACGTTTCGAAGGGACGCACTGGCTGTATCTCCAGAGTAACTTGCACATGGAGACAGCAAGTTTGCCCGGAACGTCTGTGAATTTATACCAGACTACACGTCGTCATATCCCAGAAGGTAGCAGCCTTTCACTTTTGACCTTTCTTTCTTTACGTAGCTCCAGATTATTCACAGTTATGTAGCCTGTGTAACAGACCTGTATTTGTATGTGTGTAGACTTCAGAGACCTGCACCTAATTGCACTTATAAGTGTCTTACATGGCTTGCTGCTGTGTGGAGGAATGGCGTGTCTGTATTTTGTAACCATTGTTCATGTATTTGAATATTTATGTGTGGGCATATTCTGTCACCAGTTTCAAAATATACTCAGGAGGAAGAAATAAAATGTCTTATTTTCAAACGTAATTTCCTCCTGAAGAAAGATTACACACAACACCGCCTGTCTTTTGTTTTAATAGTGGTTTAAAAACGTCAATTTACTTCTTCATTTTATATAGAAATCTAAGGGAGAGGAAGAAGAAAAAGAAGCTATCTTACGAACCGGCTTAAGTTGCAATCTTCTTTTTTAAAGTCTCATTTGAATTGTAAATTCGGTTTGAAATTATGAGAGAGGGGTTTCACGGCGCCGGAGCGATGGATGCAGTGGAGGCAGTGCTTTATAAAATTCGTATGCTGATGTATTAATTTATTTCTCGCGCGTGGTGGCGAAGAAAGAAGACGAGGGAAAAGGAAAATATCAAATCAATTTTGTCTATTAAATTAATGACGAAAAACTTTATAATGCCGCTTGCAAGAATTCTGGAATTAAGAGGACGTTTTGTTCTTCGTTGTCGTGATGAAAAGTTCTATATTGTGTCCCAGTTTTCATTCTGTCACGTGATTTTGTGAGTCGTTCGCAATTTAGTTACCCAGAAGCGCGAAGTATGTACAGTGGCTTTTGCCGAAGACTTGGAAGTAAAAATGCCTTAGACTCGTACAACACGCTTCATATGTCAAGTGCTGAAATTTCCATTCATTGGGTGCAATGTCGGATTCCGAAGGGTTATACATTTTAGATTCTGATAGCACACGTACTGTGCGTCTGTAACAGATCGGCCTAAAGGTCTGGAGTTCAGAGTTCGGTTCTTGATAGGGGCCCCACATCCGTTCAGACTTGTGTACTCATCGGCCTCCCATGCAGTAGGCTACATTCCAGAAGGAGGAGGAAAGTCAGTCGGTGTGTAAACCGACGACTTGCATCCACCTTGCACCGCGATGTTTAATACGCGGATTTTACCGCCATTCCCCCGATGTTATGTTACCGTGCGAAATTCGTCAGATCTCATCGTTACACCGAAATGTTTTGAACCCAGGCCATGTTAAATTTGGCATTTTCCTAAAAAAAAATCGCCGTAATAAAAGTTGTACACTCTTCAGCGGTCTGTCACCCTACGAAGCTTCAGATCACTGTGCTGAACGGTGCTAGTTCGACCGCCATGTTGGGTATTGTGTGTGACCGAATGTTCTGAGGACCAATACCGGGACATCCGTAGCACAGTTTCACAATGAATGATTAATTAGTGCATAACATTCGTAACTGAGTGTGAGTGAGGCCACGGACCAGGGCGCGCAGTTCGCTAATAGTTTTCAGAGAAGAAACTTGAATTCCCTCGAAACCCTAAAAAGAACGAAACTGTCGTACGTCGCCTTCGTTGGGGGGTCCGTATGGGCCATGGCTGTGTGGTTAAATTCGGTGTCTTCAGATATTTCACTTGTTCTTCCCACTGACGCAGGATCTCTCTCAAGGACGAAACAGAGAGCATCGTAATGTGCCTGGCATACGTGGATATTCAGGAGTTACGGTAACCCATTTGGAACCGTGGACAGCGGACCGACTGCCTGTCGACGTACGGTTCTTATGATTGTCCTTTGTCTGTCTGATGGAACGTCAGAGCCTGCAGTACGATACGATTGTTTCGTTCACTTTTTTTTTTTTCACAGAACGAAATGTAACAACATTTCTTTTACGATGATCAGTACCATTTCAAAACACTTTTTGTTCTCAGTTACGGGTTTTTATATCACGAACTGTCCTTTTTGTATCTGTTTCAGTTTGTAAAGAAATCCGGGTCCGAATTCGGGAACATAGTGTTTTAACTACAATGTAATTAGACGGTCATACAGATTAAAATGCGGTTTGAATAACCTGATCTAACCATAATTTAGGAACCGTAAGACTATCAAACACCAATCGCTTTTCCAACTCTCATAAATTCAGGAAATTTTATTTGTCCTAATGTATTGAGAGACGGTAAGGCGGCTAATTGACGAAGGTATTTAAAATCACCTTTCCATATCCTGCAAACAAGAGCGTTTATTTGATACGAGCCATCCCGTTGTGTTGTAGTACTAGCGAAAATATCGCTCAGTCAAAACACAACAATTTACTCAATAATGTAAAGTTTGCTACATGTTTCGGTTACAAGTAACCATCATCAGGCAGACATTTCAGTACATGGACATGACATGTTAGTGCTACAGCATGGGATCCCATATTGTTTACATTTTCTTTGTAGAATTTCAGACATTTAGATTAATAAACCGCTCAATATTTAATATCTTAACTAATGTATTTTATGAAATTATATATGAACCTATCAATGTAGGTCTATCAGTTAAAATCCAAAAATCTTAAAAATTTAAAAACCTGAAAATCTTACTTATATTCTGAGTGTTTTAGGTTTTTAAAATTTTTAAATTTTAACTAGTAGACCTACATTGATACGTTCGTAGATAAATTCAGAAAATACATCAGTCAAGATATTAAAATACTGAGCAGTTTATCATCTATATTTCTGATATTCTACACAGCAAATGTAAACAATATGGGATCCCATACTGTGGCACTGAACATCTCATGTCCAAGTACTGAAATGTCTGCCTGATGATGGTTACTTGTAACCTAAACATGTAGCAAACTTTATTGAATATATTGTTGTGTTTTTACTGAACGATATTTTAGTTAAGAGCCTTTATGTCCTTTCCCTCTTCTTCCCAGCTTTATGTTGTCTGCCCTTCGCGACGTTCACGGTAGTCACCAAGTAGTTGGTGAACCATTGTATTGCCACATTTAACATCGTATTTCTGTCATACAGGAACCGGCCCTGTCTAGTCCTTTGTTTCCATTGCGTTCTCTTACTACTTTGTCTCTTCTTCCATCAACGGTTTGAGAAACGCTGGTTTAACGTATTAAAATTATTTTCCTTTCCTACACTAACATCCTTTTTCACCCTTATTTCGCGTTCGTCGCTGTTGCTGCATGCTGCCTCTTTCGTAACCTTTCTATCAAGCCCAGACCCACCCTTCATCTCGTTAGCTGAGTCAACAATTACATTGCCTTTCTTATTCCCACTTCCGACTCATTCTTCTTCGGCTTTCTAGCCACAAATCACATTCGGATGATCGCTGCTTTAGGAACCATAACAGAATAGAAAGAAATGCGAACAAAAAGAGGTCTCACGGTCCTCTTTCAAAGCTATGAACATCGTGCTTCTTCTTTGTCACTTTTAACAAGTGCTAGCCAAGTATGTTGTAGTTTGAAAGTCTATACACCCGTTTATGGATATTAGTGTAAAGCAAGTGCTAGGAATTTGTGCCGATTCCTTTTATGTTGATTTCCTCCACGTTACTGTGCATGCTTGCAAATTCTGTAACAGAGCTGAACAGTGTAAGATTTTTCATTAACCGAACGTTGAAAGAAGACGTGACGTGTCGTAGTCGACGGTCCGCCATTTATATGTATTGTTAAACATGAACGCATATTTACAATGTTTGCTAAGGAATTTAATTTGTGCTTTTATTCTGTCTAGATTTAGAAAGTCTCGGCCCTGAAACAGATTTCTTTGAATTGTTCTGAGGTTTTATTCAGTTACATTAGAAAGTGCCGAAGTAGGGCCTGCTGAAAATTACCTACGTGCTTCGGGACCTAAAGGGCTGTAACCCATTTTTTATTCTTTTCATATTCTGTTACTCTCAAATATGCCACGGTCGTTTTCCACATCAGCATTCTTAATCATCTAATGTTACACAGCGTATTCCGTCGAGAAAGCGTCGTTATATCATAACAGAGATTATGAAAAGCCATATCGCATTGCAGAAGTAGATTATATTACGTCCTGTAGCCATATTTTCCCATAATCTCATGTATATATGCATATTTTCGTACCCCATTTCCAGTTATTTCGAAGTGCTATAGCAGTGATTTTCTGTATGGCAGGACATCACAGTTGCCCTTTTGGTGCTCAGTTATATCTCAGTGAGTCGTAAAGAATATGCAGTTTATTAACATGTTCGCTTAATTTAAGACTCCTTCGAGACGTTTTTCTGTTCAGTCAGCGTTAGTCCTGTGGCACGAATTAAATCTGAGTATTTTATTGCTGTGTGACTGGTTTACCTGTGGATAAGTTTTGTGGTAAATTTTGGTTGTTGACTGTGCAGTGGTTAAATTAGTTTTGTATGGTTATTTCCTTTACATTTTCCTGTTCAGAGTTTAGGTATGGAACTCTGATGGAAAATGACCACATGGAAGACGTAGGCGTGAGATGGCAATATTAAAATTGATCTTAAATTGGTTGATAGGGCGTGTATTGAATGAATCTGTTTGCGGATTTGGACATTGGGGCGGGCTGTTATGTACTGGATAATTCACTTTCGGGTTCCATAAAATGCGAGGAATTTCTTGACTAGCTTTTCAAGGAGGATTCTGGTCGGTGGAGTTGCTTAGTTGTGGGTATTCTGAGTAGACAAAATCAAGTAATATCTTATAGTTTGTTCCTTATACATCGAGTTGTATAAATAGTGCATCCGTGCAGCGATCTAATGCTGTACTGATTGACCTGACTTTGCTGTAGGAACTCGCTCCTTTTCCTCTAGTCCGCTCTATTAAAAAAAAATAGGTAAAGATACATGAAACGCCGTGCGTAGTGTCTGTTCACCGTGTGCGCACGGCAACTTCGCTGACTCTGAAGTGTACCAAATAGCCTAGACACAGTGTTGCAGGCGTACTTGTAATCGCGGAACCCTACCAACCGATCACAAAACAGTCAATGCAGAATACTTTGTTCAGAGTCACTATTCAGCAAAAGGGACAGCGTATGCGTTTACTAGTGAAATGAGTACGGTAACACGAGCTTTGTTTGCGATGTTAGTATTTTCTTTCCTTATTCCATTTTCATCGCCATAACTGTATATCTTGTTGGATGTTCATGGCGGTGCGGAGCGGTGATTAATTCATTGCATTGTAATTATGATGGGAACATTCGGTTGTCTGAGCTAAGTTTCATATACTTTACGGGAACTGGCTGTACTTCCATCTCCATGCCGGACCATATCGGGAATGATGTACCCCACTACAGAAGTCCAATGACCGTTGTTTTTGCTTTAATATAGATACTTAGGTAGGTAGGTAGGTGTATGGAACGGGCTTAGGATTGACTACATTTAGCGGCAGGTACCATGCACCTAAATTAAGTCGTTATTTATTAGGCCAACTTGGTTATTCAGGAGAATATGGAAAACTGCATAACGAGAAGCTTTGTTATTTATGCTCTTCTCCTGGTGTTGTTGAGATAATTGCGTCAAGAGGGATGAAAGGGCGCGGTACGTTGTAACCTGCGCGCGGGGCATGAGAAAATCCACTCCCTATAACATGAAGGTGAGGAAAATAGGTGTGATGACGTAAACTGGAATTAACTGTCTCATGATGGCATGATGTGGTGGAGGTTTGTGAGAACGGTGGTTGGTCTTGGATTCCGCTCACGCAGGTAAGTTCTGGTTCAGTCGAATTGTTGCCAGCTTCTGAATGAATACGCTGCACCATGGGTTTGGGCCGTTATAAATTGCAGGCTACAGATCCGTTCCAGTTAATTTATGAATGTTTAATGTTGCATGATTCTTGTGAAATTATACGCAAGTTTGTCCATAAAATTTTAATAACAGGTGATATGACGGGGAAAGTTGACTGTCCACAGCGGGATTAGTGTTTGAACAAAGCTACACGAAGCAGTTTGTTTTAATATCGTGTTTCTCTTGGTTTTGTTATTAAATAATAACTCTTGAACAGTCATTTACTAATTGGTGTTGGTCCATTCGGGGCCTAATTTATAGCCGACATATACAGTGTGGCTTTTATGGTAATTTTCAATTAAAAGCTATCATAGTTACTTTCATTTAACTGACCATTTAATTCATGTTTGTTTGAATTTTTGTCGGTGAACTGTACCCTTATACAACTAAACGCGAATTGCCATTGGTCACTCGAAACGCGAATCTCATCCAAAGAGCTAAAGACATGCGGTTTATTACTCCACGAAAGCAACATGTCTGTTACAAATATCAGCGTATAATGTGTGAAGGAACATTGTGCTGAGAATTGAATGGAGCCTGCGAAAGTCTTCGATTCGAACTCGAGACGTCATAAACATGACAAAGGTGTACCTACTAGGAATTATACCGAGCCATTTTATCCTACTTACTACTACTACCACCACCACCTACTACTACTATTCTTACTACTATTACCACTACCACTACTACTTCTACTACTACTACTACTACTACTACTACTACTGTTACTTCTGCCACCACCACCACAAGCACCACCACCACAAGTGACAACTCAATTGCAGTTAATAATAATGCTGCTTCTGTTGCTGATCCTGCTGCTGCTCCTGCTACTATTACTACTACTACTACTTTTGTTTATTATTATCATGATTACGATCATTATCATCATCATTATCCACTTTCCGTAATTCACATCAATTTGCTGGTTCTCATAAGAGTGCTGGTCTCACTGACCAAGCACTTCTTATTCGCTCTTCTGCCAAAAACTTTCTTCCTATACGGCATGTATTAAGGATCACTGCGTTCTACATTAGAATATATGGAGCAGGGCGAAGATTAGAGAGTTTTGAACTTTCGTGTAATTTGCTGGAGAAAGTACACCTTGTGAATGTTAGTAATGGTATTATGTAGACCGTTTTCATTTGACGCATTCTTATGAGCTCCTCTTAAAATATGTATACTTCTGGAGGTCCTGGCTGATATTATTATTATTATTATTATTATTATTATTATAAGAAAGAGGCCCTTCATATGTCGGGTTTAACGTAATATTTCTTTCATCAGACGTTTATGCATTCATAAGCGATCAAGTCGTTTCAGTGCTCATAATTAAACTATTTTTTTAAATATAGTTGAAAACCATTATTTGTGACGGGTAAAAGTGAAACACAGTTCACGAGACAGCAAATCACACAACTGTGGTCGTTCAGTGCCTCAAAGCCTAACAGTTTTCGTGATTTCCTTCCGCGGTAAGCGCAGTATAAAATTGATGCGCGTGCTATTGTAAAAAATAGTCCGGGGATACCGGAATGAAATGTTCTGTTAGTTAGCACTTTGTGGAGTAACGTGATTAACTGATTTTAAACATTTTATAAGACGAAATCGAGATGGGCGATATGTATTGATACATACCGATAGTAGTAATCAGTGGTCTATAATATCACCTCATGAAAGACAATATCATTTCGGTGTTTACATTGATTTATTCATTAGCTCTTCCTTTACGACATTTTTGTAAACGTTTGTTCATCTCACGTTCCATACAGTTAGGATATTCAGCAGTGAACAACAGTTGGACTGAATAGTCTTGAAATTGCGATCCGCTAAACGTCAGTCTATGTATCGGAGTGCTGCCATCTGGTGAAACTGTAATCAGTCAGTCACCTCAATGTACGTCAAGGAACTCACAGTCAACAAACCAAGCACATTTTATAGTCTACGTCACGCAAGTTTGTAGCTCTTAGTACTAAATCGCATCAATATGTTGAAGTAATTACGTACGTACCTTTCACTTAGACCAGCAGATCGTCGGTGGATGTGTTGTGTTAAGAAAACGGAGAAGGTGTGTCTGACATGAGTGGCGACGATGTATAAGGCTCGTGCGCGAAAAGAAGTCACGAATGAATGAATGAATGAATATTACCAAGAAATTAGAAATGTGAAGGGATTTTTCATAAGCTCTGTAATGTAGCACCTGGAATTATTACACATAGCACTGAATAAGACAACGTACACAAATTTTGACGTTTTGCTGACCGTGCATCTCAGTATATTTATCTCAGTAATTAATCAGCTTTATGCACAAAATTTTATTATACAAAAGTTTAGTTCATGCCTCTACATGTTTCGAGCACATATGCTCATCATCAGGAGGTCAAAATTGCATTACACAGCCTCTGGTATCATCACACCTTTAGGTGGCCGTCCCGTGCACAGGTTGAGAGAGTCCTCTCTCAACCTGTGCACGGGACGACCACCAATAGGTGTGATGATACCAGAGGCTGTATAATACAAATTTGACCTGATGATGAGTACATGTGCTCGAAACATGTAGAGGCATTTACTAAACTTATTGTAAAACAAAATTGTTGTGCATCAAGTTGGTTAATTACTGCGATAAACTTACACAAAGTCTGTGCTGCCGGTTACTGGCAACTTAACAAGCGTATTTTTGTATCCGTAGCGTAAGAATCACAGTACAGTGAAGTTTTACGAAAGACTCGTAATGTGGAATTCTGACCTACGCCATTTATGCCTAGAGTTCTACTCCCTAGCACAACAAAGCACCCTGCTCACTCCTCCACCTGCACTTGCTACTAAATTACTAAGTACACAATAATCGGCTTTATTAAGTTTCACGAATCCAATAACGTCAGTGTACAGGATTGAGGGGGATGGGGGAGAGGTGGTGGGTAGAGTCTATTGTTCATTCATCTGCGGACATTAGATAAGAGTCTTAGAGGGGTGACAGTGTGCTCGGTCCCTCAACTTGCCTTGCAATTGGAGTTCCAGGAAGTGTGTGTCGTGCGAGAAGTACTGTACATTCTGAATGCTGTCTTCTTCAGCATATTGCTGTTGCCCTGACGAAATTAAGACGTCGTGTAATGTTTCGATCAAAGGTTCTTCCTGCAAAGTTAAATCTTGATACGTATTCAACCCATTTTCAGAATTTTTCTTTCGCCTTCCATATTACACCAGATGAAACAGACCGACCCTCAAACGTGATTTTGTTGTTTGTAATTGAATTAGGGTTTTATGTATGACAGAAATGTAAGTTACACGCCAACGTGAAGTATTAGCTTAGATATGTTTCGCCGGGGTCTCGATGAATCTTATCCCTCCATCCTTTTTTTGTGCAATTTTGAATTGTTTGCCGAATAGGGTTGTCATTCTGCTTCACAGCACAACGTTCTATCGTATGTTGTTCCAGATGTTGCATCTGTCATTCAACTTTGAATTTCACTCAGGCCTTCACGACAATCGGCACTAATGCGCCAGAAATCCGCCCATCCACACGTGCATTCTTGGGTCATATGCTTCATTTTGCGATATACGTCTGCTGTAATTACATGAACTCTCAAATTTGGCGAGAGTAGGCAGAAGAAAATGCAGTTGTTTGAACTTGAATTTTGCACCTACCCGATTATCAGTATTCAACGACAGACATGAACTCACACTTTTCAGCCTGATGTCGAAGTATAAAAAAAAAAAAGTAGTTTTGCAAAGAAATAAATCGATTATTATTTTTAATGTTACTGGCTTGTATTATAATTATTTAATTCCTGGGAACGCCTTTTTTTTTGTGGTGTTACTTTTCAAGCAGACAACACTGACAAGAGGCTGCAGTAAATAGTGTCCGGTGTAAGCGGACATTTTAACGAAATTAGCTGTGCCGTATGTTGTTCTTCGTCGAATGCATTGATTCGTGGCCTTTACATAGCGCTGTCAGCAGTGAAGCCTTTATTTGCAACACCCAGATAAATTTAGCACTATGAAGACGACGACAGGAGATGAGATACGTGATATTGCACAGCGTTTGTCTTACAACTCCTAAGTGCGGATTGTGGTTTTCTGGCTTGCGACATCGTGTAACTTTGTATGTGACAAGACCACGGTCTGAAAAATCGCCGCTGTAAAACCTGAAAACTTAGGTCCTTTCTGGATTCTTCGTTATAAATACAGAACGACTCTTAGTTTTGATGTTATATTTTATTATCGTCGCAGAGGATCATCACATGCATGGCGCTATTTACGGCTGTGTGTTTCATCTCTTGAAATACTCGGCGCATTTCGCACACACAAGAAAGAAACTGGTACTGGAAATTCAGTAGGCCATTTAATTTTATTAGTCATATCTCTCGATACGGTGCATGTTGAATGACATGCCTTATACAATGAAATGTAATTTGTGACAAAGCAGTGTGATATCTGTATTGTGACTTTGCAGTAATAGATTGGTATGTGCAACAAAAGGGTATCGAGGCCAGTGACGCGTGAACAACTACAAAGAGCGCATTTGCTACATATATTGCAATACACAGCCCTTGCTTTTAGGATATTCTGATGTCACGCCCTCTGCTAACAGAATAATTCGGACGAACCGCGGGCGCTGTAGGTTCATATTTGAGCTGCCACTTTCTTTTGTTTATTATCCGCTTTATACTGGCAAAAGAAGCTCCTTATTTCATGTTTGCCGCTTTTTGTGCAGTGGAATTGTGGCCTGGAGCTGCTGAGTCTTCCCTGTGTTAAGTCGTTCTCGTGGTTGTTCAGTTAACAAATGCAAATGGGATTATCGTTGTGGTTCACATGGAAGTTTGTGGAACGGTTTTCTTCTTGGGGAGAAACACGGAGACTTGAAAGCTTGTTGTGGTGGCACTGTTGGATATAAAACGCTCGATACAAGGATTTCCTGTGACAACCCGAAATTATAAGATCATTAAAAGTTGCTGCATCTGTAAGCATGAATGACATTACAATCGTATTGTGTACGTTGTTCCTTTTCTGTTATTGCCTATTTCTTGTCGGCAGGGAAACAGAGTTCCTTGATGAATTATCTGTATTTCAGTCTACGGAACAAAATTGTTCTTGAGCAGCTAGTTGTCACGATATTCCCCATATTTTAAAGAACCTGAAAATTTTTACTGTAGTAATAGTAATAGAACTTGCCGCCAGTCCCAGTGGCAGCGCGGTGTAAGGCGTAGGTCTACGGCCGCTCGCCTACTGAGATTGTGGGTTCGAATACCGCAGGGGGCATGGTAGTTTGTTTGTTGTGAGTGTTGTTGTCAGATAGAGGTCTCTGCGACGAGCTGATCACTCGTCCAGAGGATTCCTACCGACTGTGGTGCGTCGTTGTGTGTTGTGTGATCTAGAAACCTCGTGAATGAGGAGGCCCTGGCCCAATGGGTGCTCTCGCGCCCAAAAAAAAAATAGAACTTGCCATTTTCTTAATCCTGGGCCACATGAATCCAGCCGTAATCCTAATATTTCTTCAAGATCCACTTTAATGTTATCCTTGCATGTCTGCGTAGCTCTGCGAAGTGTTGTCTTCCCTTCTTATAGCGAACTGAAAGGCCGCATACATTTTTGCCATGCGCGCTGCACGCAACCGTGCCATAGCTCAGGCGCTTAATCTCCTGGTTAGGCGCACATTCGATCCCAGGCCAAACCCTGCGGGTTTTGTGGTAAGCTTCGTACCACTGGGACAGATTGTTCTCCGAGTACTTCGGTTTTACCCCCTGTCATTATCATCCCACTAGTGCTGCATACTCCTGCATTCATGTATCGCCGAGGGTATACAGTCTTCGCAATTGACAGCTCGATGTATAACACATACCCTTGATGCGTTTGGGGTGTAAAATTTACCAAGAGGCGTACGGGGTTTTGGTGGAAAGTATTATCAGTTTATTTTAGGTTGCGGCAGTCTGATTTATGACTCCTACGAGACCACACGCTAAATTTCCACCCCGCGTAAACCTCAAATTTCATATAATTATCATTTATCTTATTGTAATAACTTTATATTATAACGTGCCTCACAGTCGTCATAGCAACACAGTAAATTAGCTTCTCTTTTCATCTAGGGAATACCAGATGCCCTTGTTGTATTATGCTCTTGTGTGCGTACTGTACTTCGTACTGTGTTGAAATGTTGCATTGTGGTTGGAGAAGGAGAACGTGATAGCTTTATGCTGTTTACCTGGTAACTTGTGGTTTTGAAGGTAGTTTCTAGAGAGCAAATAACGTTTGTATGTATTTTATGTAGTAGTGTTGAACATTTCGCAGTTTCGTACTAAAAGTGACAACTCTCTGTGTTTGCATTTGGGCTTAAAGAAATTCAAGTTTAACTTAAAGCTGTTAGCGAAATCACATCTCAAAAAATAACCTCACTGGCTCCTTAGGTAATCCCATGTTACTAGAAACACAATTACCTAAACAGCTGATAAGTAAGCAATAATGAGTCCCTTCTGCCCATTTTACATTATGTAACCTTTTTTTGTTTGTTTCAGTCTCTCTGTTTCATGTCTTTTTCATGAAGTTTTCTGCACACAAAAAAAAATTGTTTTGTTTTCATCGTGCACAACTTATCAAAATTTTTAGCCCGTTTTAACCACCCTGATTGGCTGTGTTGACCTTACGTTTGTATTTTGTGTAAAGCAACACGTTTGTGATATTTAATGTTAAGAATTTTCCGCTTGTTTCGTCTTACGTCAGTACAGACATATTATGGAACTAGTTGAACGTAAACGTTGCGTAACGTGTGCTGTTCTGAACGCAAGAGACCATGCTGCGCACGTTACAATCTGTGGAAGAAGACACCATCATCAATTATCTAGGATTACATGCATGAATGGCTTGTATTTGGTGCTGGAGGCAGTTCGGGTTGGTAGTTGTTTGTTTGTATTTGACGATGCTTTGGTTATGTAGTTCCGAGTCGGAAATCGTATGTTTGGGAAGGATGTGGACTGAGGCGGCTGTGACGTAGTTGAAGGTATTATTTAACAATTTAAACCAGAGGACTGAATAGTTCTACGTAAATGCTTCTATGCGAATAGCCTGTATCTTCCAGTTACGAAGGTAAGCCTAAGTGTCGTGTAGTTTCAAGTGACGCCCTGTGATCTGTTAGTTGCCATTTGTGGTGTACTTTGATTTAATTTTCATCATACTTTCGAAATGTTTGCGGTGAGACCTATCGTTACACCCCGATCAAGTACTGAAAATATGTGAGGCCGCTTTTGCTAATTCAATTGGTAACTTCTTGTGAGCGGTTATCATTTATTGTCCATAATTTTAAAGTTATGAACGATGATTTTTTAACCACCACCGTACGAACCAGGTTGGTCTAGTGGTAAGATTGTGGACTCATATTCTTAATTTTCCCAGTTTCATTTAATTTCATTCCAATTGAGAACTTTAAGCGGCTTTCCCTTTCTCTCTAGGCGATTCTCAGTTAGTAACATCCAAATAACCATCGACCACCTCCTTCCGAATCTCATCCCACTCACCATTCACTATCAGCTGTGAATTTCAACTTTTACCAATGAATATTATAACTGAAGTAACAGTCTCGGGTATTGGTCTCAGTGTATTTAGTGTTCTACAAGATCTCTCAAGTAAAATGTTTTGCTGCCCATAAAAATGTAAACACTGTTTGTTCCGCGGCTTGATTGATTCTTGGGTTTTTTGTAACCATGCTTGCCCATCTACCTCGTACGTAGGTTGTATAACGTCGATTGGTGATAGTTATCTTAGCATGATAACATAGCAGGTATCGTAATCCGAAAGAGATTCGATCATGATATATCCGAGATGTACGCTAGTGTACCGTCCTAACGACTTGGTGTGTGATTCGATAGGACACGAGTGTACAGGATCATTAGGGATATGGTGCGTTGGAAAGGGAGCAGAACTGTTGAGCACTGGAGGCATTCATATTACACGAAACGGAAGGATACATAGAAATACAGTTGAATTTAAATAATGAGTTCAAACCACACGCCTAAAATCAATTATCCATTCGTTTATAGGTATAGAAACACCGCCATTCCCTTACTGTTTGTTCATTACAATGGAGATTGTTCATTTGTGTTCACGCACACACACACACACACACACACACACCGTTTGTTTTCCCGCACCTGACTGCGTATAAACAACAGTCTGTCCTTGTCTGACCTCTGTGGGACTGTGAACAAACTACCCGCTTTCAGCTCATGGACCGCGCGGGAGATGTGAATGTTCCAGCATCCACCACTGGCCGGAGTGGTTTTGCATTCTTTGGACCAGCATGTTTCCCTCATCTGGCTGTGCATGCCCCATACTCGTAGAGCATCATGGTTTTACGTAAGATGTTGGCGATGCTTTTGGATTATGTTCAAGAAATGGCCGGTTGGAAGATTCGTCGTTTGTAATTATCCTTTCATGTTATCGACGAACAGTAGTCTGTGCAGCGTCGTTAACAAGCCACGGCCCATCCAGTTTTATATATCTTCCTCAGTACATCCTAAGTCTTTATTTGTTTCTCTGCAGAGTTTTCTTTTTCGGTTTATTCGCTTATTTGGCCGTACCGAGTGAACTGTTGTCTATTACCTGTAGTTTGGTCAATTGACGAGTGTGAAGAACACTCTGCTGACATAAGAATACGCCACCATCCAGTCACCAAGCAACATATGAGATTCACAATTTAATTTTAAAAACTCGTAAGTATAACTGAATCTAACATTACCATATTACAATTAACATTACCGGTCTGACTTTTGAGTTTTCTGTACATTACCTGCAGTGGTTAAACATCCATTACTTTTTTTAAATTAGGTACTGATTTTCGAGAGCAATAAAATGCCTTGGTCGAGGTTTCAGATCTTCGTTTGGAATGACGGTTATACCATGCAAAGTTGTGATGATTAGAAAGATTTTATACTGCGCACTGTGACTCTTGCAGGATATCCTCCTGTCATGGAACGGACCTAGGCCTAAGGCTGGCACAGGAAGCAGTCTGTTGTTTGGACTTTTTTTTATTATTTTTGTCGAGGGAGTAGAGAAATGTACGATTGACACCACTCATGTTACCACATGTTCTGACCGAGGTTCGAACCCAGTGTTCCATTATTTTAGCTACGACCCTGCGCGTTAGGTGGGATCGCTCTGTTGTGTGCAGAACCTTACATACACTCATTGGTAATATGCGTAATTCCATGCCTGGACTGCCGTCTGCTTGCTATTATGCGTGCCATCTGTTGTCACTCACTCCATATGAAAATATATGTCACCAGCAAATATCGTATCGTGTCGTTTTAATTCATTTCTGCTGCTCCCTTTCACAAGCAGGCTTACCCGGAGAACTACATTAATTAATGGCGTATATTGTAGGATGGCCACGTGCCTTGACATTTGTGTGCTACTCTCCGGCCTCTTTCTTCGGTATCTGTTATTCTTAGAGCAAACCGAGCGTTACTTTCATCGATCGGAGTCCTTTACTGGTCGTGGTATGTAGCGTCATATGATGGATGATCATCTGTTTTTTCAGCATCAGTTCGTGCCACAGAGAACACTGTCTCCGTTATGAAACTAACTTCGGTATCAGTTCATACCTCACAGAGGACACACTGTCAGTCGCCATTGCAATCATGGAAGCCTGGTTGTGACTGGGTCACAGTCTGTCTCGTAACGTAGATTCCAATGCAAAATCTAACCTAAATTCCTTCAAGTAGCGCTGGAGGGGTAAAACATACGGAGTGTTAAAAGGGAGACTCCCTCTCCATTGTGCGTTATTATTAACTTTGTTCAAACAACACATAAAATTAGGAATATGATATTAAATTTACTTTGGAATTGATCAGTGTTTTCGGTGTGTTTTTGTTGTATAAGTTCAGAATCGTCTGTGTGCATTCCTTTGTTTCATTTTTTTTTTAAAAGATTTTGTTATAAGCCCGTGTCTTTTCACTCAGCAGCTTTCCTTCTTGTCATAGCTTTAGGCCTGCTTACTTATACCTTACACTAATCCAGCAAACGTTTTGTTTCCCAGTGACAGTTAAGCTACAGAACAGTCACCGATGTGACAAGAACATCCCCCAGGGGCACGTGTATTAACACGAACTGTTCTGACTTCAGTGCAAGCATTTTACGTGTAAGAGAACACCCACTGTCTAAATCTTCATGTGAGTGTCTAGTTCAGTGATGGACAAAACATTTCACTGTGAGTTTATGGAGGCGGAAACATTTAAAAGCGATATTGCCAGTATGAATATAAAATAAAATGAGGGCGGGTGAGATGGGTGGAGAAAACAAGACATGCGAAATGCATACAAAATATTAGAGAACCTGAATGGAAGAGATCGCTTGGGAGGCGTAAGCGTAAGTTGAAAGAAAATACTGAAATGGATTTTAAGGAAACAGACTATTGAGGTATGAACTGGATACATATGGCTCATCGTAATTAAGGGTTGTGAACTTGACGGAACGTCGAGCTCCATAAAAGTGATTAATTTTTTTTTACTACCTGATCGCTTGTTAGTGTCCGTAGAAGGACTGCGTGCGCCATGAAGTTGTCCGTCACAGTATTTTCCTACACATTCTGTTAAGTTTTGAGTTTAAACCATAGCGTCGCACTCCCCCTGCTCGTTCAGAACATATTCTCTTGTATGCTCGTGCAGGAGACAGCTATTATAACTGCCATTTCTTTTCACGTGCCTTCCTGCTTCATGGTCGTTCACTGAGCGGACGGTATATGGCTGAATGAGTTTACAAAGCGTCGTTAAATAAGATATAATAATGTAATATTCGATAAACTTACCTGTGTTGATATGGCAAATCTTTTTTTTTTTAAGTCCTTAACACTGAAACATCTTAATATGTGTGACGCACGGAGGACAGCTTGAGGTGTCCGCATGGTGGTCACCTTTTAGGCTTCTCGTTTTATGAGCTTCTTCTAAAGCTTTGGAGACACCTCGACGTCTGGTACCAGCCCGCCCAAGTCAGCTTACATTGCGGCATTGATTGCTGTGAACGGCGTTTCGTTCGTGATAGATCACCATGTAACATGTAGACAGTTAAATAAATCCCTCCAATCACCGTAGCAAAACAAAGTTGCTGCGAAACGAGGGCATTCCTGAAACTTCTGAATCTAGAACTGTAACTGAATGTGTGTAGTTCTGGGTATTTAATTCTGATGCTGTTATCACGATGCCTAGTTTCCGAATGTCTGAGGTTTGGGATCGTTGGGTGTGGTTCTAGAACCCATGCTTGCTTCGAATTGTCTGTACTTTACATTTGCCACGTACTGGGGTTGAGCACTTTTACATGCTGCGTGGCCTATTTGGTTTGTTCTCGCCAAGAAGCTTATTAGGACGTCATGTGACTTACGTGAAGTTACTGGGAAAGCAGTTAGCCAGAAGAAAGGCATTGGACATTTTGTCTCTGATTATAGTTAAAATTCCAATAAAATCTTTTGGAAGTAGGCCTGTTGTTTTCTAGACGATAGACTGTATATTTTCATTCTTTTTTCTTTGATTTAGTTTCACACAGAGTTACATACTTCAGTGTGATATTTCTAATTGAAAAAGGTAAAGACAAAAGCAAAGTTCAGACAGCTGCACTCATTCTTAACCTCGGATCTACATGAAGGTGAGTGGTCAGCTTCATGTTTCCGGGAAAGGGGCCCCTTGGGACCCACTGGGTGGTTTCCAGAGCCGGTCCGGATGCTTTAGAGAAGATGAAAATATCTTGTCCCTGCAGGGAATCAAGGGACGATTCATCGATCCTCCATCCCATAGTCTCGTAGTTACTGACTACGCTGTCCCGGCTGACTTAAATATTTTTTAAATTTCCATTATTTTATGGTGTTTAGCCAACTGGTTTTGCAGCTTTCAGTAGCGTAGTAGATGCTGGGTTACTTCTTGTCTTGTTTCCGTGTTATACTGTGTTTGTGGTCACGCTATAATGTGTATCCTGCCACTGATCTCGGTCGGTAGTTTCATTTCTGCACCCTTCATCGTCCTTTGCTGAGTCATCAGCTGTACTGTTACCAGTGTCGGAAAGACAATTGTTTTAAAATATTTGATAATCTTGTCTTTCTTGTTCTTATTAATATGTTCTTTTGCACTAAAATATGTTGCAGATTACGTAATTAATGGACAAGACAGACAATGCATTCTAACGTAGCATTGAGGGGCGTCCGTGCAGCCATTGTTGCCACGGAAAAACGATAAATATTACGTATTCTGAGTGTGTGTGTGTGGGTGTGAGGCGTTAGTTGTTCATCATGCAAAACTCATGCGTCGTATTATATATATTTGTATCTGTGCCCTCTTGGGCTGTACCATACTTTTCCACATTTTCTCTTACATGGAGCGATTTTTTGAGAAAAGTTATTGATCATTAAGTGTGTGTTTTTTTTTTTAATTTTCGCTACAAGCTTGTCTGAAACATTTCTCATTTAAGAAGAACTGAGCGAGGTATGATCAAAAATGTATATCGGTCTTCATGTAAAGTAACCGTTATTCTTGTCATATTTTAGTGAAACTTGCGTTTTGTCAACAGAACTTCGAAAAAATTCTCAAATGTCAAGTTATATGAGAATCCGTCCAGCGGGAGCCGAATTGTTCCGTGCGGATAGACGGACAGACATACATGACAATGCTAATAGACGCTTTTCGCAATTTTGCGAAGACTCTAAAAACTAATAATTTTTTTGTAAGAAGTGCATTAATTTAGAAATGTGTCGTTACATACAACAACAATACTAGGGGACGCGATGACCAAGGTGATAGTCACTGGGACCCAACTAGATAAAACGTGAAACGGTAGGGCCAGAATCTCAGTAATTACAAAGGGATGCAATGGGCTCCGGAGCACAAGAAATGCACAAGGAGAACGTTAACATGACTTTTTCTTCATATGCATGTGTTACGCCCGTACTTTCTGTTACGCGCGTAACAGCGAAGGCCAAGAATTTGCTGCGGAGACTTTGTTTGTGGACCACTTAAGGTTATTACGTTTCCAAGAACGGGGTGCAATCGAAATAAAATGCTACTTGATTCTTCCTGGTTACTTACCTGTTGATAAGCAGTTCGATGTTAGGACTACTGTCCTTGGGTCCCTGGACAGACTCCGGCGCAATGAAGTGCGGACGTGATGGTTCAACTTGGTCACGGCATTTTACTTGAAAGTGAGCTGAGTGGATTTGCTCATCGTATTGCCTGCATCCACATTGCACTCATTGAAATTCCTAAGTCTGTCCGTCCGTCCGTCCGTCCGTCTTGATACATGGAACAACATCGAGGTCTGTGGAAGTTATCGGAAGTTTGTTGACCTTCTGTGACAGCACCTGTATAGTAAACATAATATTTTAAAAACTTTTGGGTGTTTTCAATTTATTATGTGTCATAGGTGATATTTTGTTACTTACGTTTTGGTTGTTGCTAATTGTTGTGTGTGTGTATATAACTTCCATAGACATATGTTACATCATCACAAAAAACCACTGCATCAATGAAGAATCCATAAACATAATTAAATAGAATAATGTTTAGTACCCACATCACGTTCCATGATTATAATACCCTGTAATTTTTATATTCTATATAATTAACTTCCACTAAGTTAATTTTAATACTGCTATACAGTGGAATCAGTGTTAAAATTTTTATGTTATACAAGATATCGTAGATAGCAATAACAGTAGCATTGCTAATTGTATATTTTACCTTACTAAGAAAAGTAATCAACCTGAAGATGGCTCATAACTAGAGCCGAAACATGTCATTGAACGAAACAATGTAAGAAATACACCTTAATAAAATCACTGAGTTGTGTTTGACTATATATAGGTTATATTTATAATGTATGTTTGTTCAGTATAAGGGAAGAGTTTATCGTAGTCTCTGTATTTATAGTTCACCTGATTTCAACCGAATGAACAGAAGCATGAAGACTCATTGACCAAAATGTTGGACAGCATAAAGGACTGGATTTGTTATACTGACAGACCTGACTTACAGATGCCGTGGAAACTAACCGAAATAAGAACTCGAGTGGGGCCCCTGAAGGGACTATCGGACAGTGAGGTCAAATCTATTCAACAAATGGCCCACTTCTTGACAGTTTGCCGTTGGTAGCAGATTATGCACAATCTAGATCCATCCATAGGACGGCACCTGCGACAACGTAATTTAACTTGAAATGGTGGCAATAGTAGTAGTAGTAGTAGTAATAATATACCTTCCTCGCACTCTCCGCGCATGGTGTTACGATTGGTTGCGATGGGATTCTTTTTAGGTGTACTCGGAGAACAAAGCTATGTGCCTTCTCGGCTGTGTCTCGGCTTCCGTTAGAGGGAATTTCTTGAAAATTCATACCTCACACTTCACGCATGCGCTACACACGGTGCAAGTTTGGTCGCGGTCGTCCGATAATTAAGGGCACATTATCTGGAGAGCAGTGTGCCTTTTCGATTGTATCTTGACTTCCATTGGATTGATTTCTCTGCAAATTCATACCTCCCAATCTGCATGCATGCGCTACAGATATTGCAAGTGTGGTTGCGACCGGCCAATAATTAATGGCACTTTACTTGAAGAGCAGTGTGCCTTTTCGGGTGTATGGCGGCGTCCATTGGAGGGATTTTCCCGAAAATTCGTACCTCTCACTCTCCACGCATTCACTACAGACGATGCAAATTTAGTTGCGATCGGTCAATAATTAAGGGCGCTTACTTGGAGAGCAGCATTCCTAATCGGCTGTATCTCCGCCTCCACTGAAGGGATTTTCCTGGAATTTCAAACCTCGCACCTTCCATGCACGCGCTACAAACGAGGTACGTTTGGTTGCGATCGGGTCAATAATTAAGGGGAATTTACTTAGAGAACGAAGTACCTTTAGGGCTGTATCTCGGCCTCCACCTTGTACTCTCCATGTTTGCGTTACAAACGTTTGAAGTTTGGTTGCGATCGGCATATAAATAAGACTTTGCTTGTAAGACATCGTAACTTTCTGCCGTATCGCGGCTTCCATTGGTTGGATTTTCCTGAAAATTGAAACTTAGCACTCTCCACAAACGCGTTACAAGCAGTGCAAGATTGGTCGTGATCGGTCAATAATTAAGGGCCCTTCACTTGGAGAGCAACGTGCCTACTCGGCAGTATGTCGGCTTTCACTGGAGGGATTTTCCGGAGAATTCATACCACGTATTTGCCACAAACGAACCAAGTCTGGGTGCGATCGGGAAATGCTTAAGGGAATATTACTGTGAGTGCAAAATGTACCTCTCGAATGCACATCAGCTTTCGTTGGAAGTATTTTACTAAAAATTATACCACGCATGCGCTACAAAGAATGCAATTTTGATTGCGATCGGTCAAAATTTAAGGCACTTTTAGAGAAATGTGCTCTTTAAGGCCTTATCTGGGTTTCCTTTTGAGGGATTTTCCTGAAAATTCGTAGCTGTCTTCACGCCTGCGATACAAATGGAGGAAGTTTGGTTTCGATCGGTCAATAATTAAGGGAAATTTACTTGAGAACAAAAAGTCTTTTCGGTTGTATATCGGCTTCCATTGGAGGGATTTTCCTGAAACTTCATACCTCTCACTTTTCACACATACGCTACATACGACGCAAGTTTGGCTGTGATCGGTCAATAATGAATAGCACTTTACTTGGAAAGCATTGTGCCTTCTTGGCAGTATCTCGCCTTCGATGGAAGGAATGCTCCTGCAATTAATATCCTAGTAAATGTTATGCTTCACGTCGGAACACATAACCGCCCGTCTTGGCGCAGATGGAATTGTGATTTTCTCTACTAACCATATTCTTTCTAAAAGAAAATTCCCAATCCCTATATGATCTGATGGTGCTGGAGTCATATTTTCATATTGGTTGCATTCGTAAATATCTCAAGGCTGTTGTATTGTTTGCCTTTTCAAGAATTTATTTGTTATCTGCAGATACCGTACACATTAAGTTTGTCTTATAAAACCAACATTTTGCTGCGGCTCCAAATTTGTAATTCTTATGTAGTTAGCTGTATTTGAGGCAGTTTGGAGGAACGTAGTTTATCTTCACTCAGAAATTAACGTTCCTACTTGCCCTCGTTTGTTAACTATTATGAGACTGAATGGCAACCGGAAATATCCGCACGGCCGCCACGCTTTTACATTCCACAGAAACTAACCTCCATGCTTTTGTGACCTTATGTTATGTGGTACTAATATCACTTCGACCGCAGAAGTTTCTGCGTCCGCCATTTTCTTATTACTAGTTATAGGGAATTAAAATGTACGTGTTTGGAGTGGCGTTCTTACGAGAAAATCCGTCAGGTGGCTCACAAATGAATCGGTAGAAGCAGACTCTTCGCACTGGCAGCTCGACCAAACATGTTAAGGCAGTGGTTCCCAGAGTGTGCTCCGTGGATCCGATCGGATCCGCGACCATTTCTCATGGGATCCATGGATACATTTCTGTAATGGTTGCTGTGAAGCTTGTTTTTACATTAAAGGAATAATGTTTTGTTAAAAGTAATAAGGGACTTCTTTAATTGGCGATATGTTTATTTCGTATGGCCGTTAAAATACCTGATTCTGAAACCTCCTGTACGCTGGAATCGAGCTACAGTCATTTTAATCAAGGTAAAATTATGCTATGCATTGTTACCTGCGCTAGTGGTATGTATTAGTATCTGTCTAAAATCAGTTTTGAGATATAAATATTTAATTTTGGATATCTGTATTCCGGGCACTCTATACAGGGTGTCCCAGGAGGAATGTGCTAGACTTCGGGAGGGTGTTCCTTATGTTAAAGTATTCCGATATAACCCAAAACACATATGTCCAAAGTTGAACGGTTACGGAGATAATGACCAGAGAAGTTTGAAACTTTGACAGCTGTTACACACTTATTGATTACCAAATACATATTAAAACTGGCAGGAAT
>Ga0123354_10000437_pt1 | contig 40873 bp, 28 predicted proteins | sample TergutLab28metaG_2_FD_97872 | JGI IMG/M metagenome (GOLD analysis project Ga0123354, IMG submission 97872) | Labiotermes labralis P4 segment gut microbial communities from Petit-Saut dam, French Guiana - Lab288 P4 | ecosystem: Host-associated > Arthropoda: Insects > Digestive system > Gut ... | reverse complement strand
TTGCAGTATTTGGAACCGCAAGAAGCCCCCACTTTTCTCAGGCCATTATCTCCATAACCGTTCAACTTTGGATATAGGTGTTTTGGGTTATATCGGTATACCTTAACATAAGGAACACTCTCCGAATTCTGGCACATTCCTCCTGGGACACCCTGTATAATATAATGATACTATACTATATACTGTATACCTATTTTTGGCCAAAAGTAGGTATACAGTAATAATATATGAGATATATAATATAATAATATATACTGTGTACCTACTTTTGGCCCACTTTGTATATATATATATATATAAGACCAACATAAGGAAGTGCATCATGATCCCATTTTAGCTGAATGTAATACCCAACATGGAAAGAAGGAAAGCCCAACACACACATTTATACAGACAAAATAAATACTTACATGGTGTTGACGGAAACGCAAAACACAAATGACAAAATATGCTAAAACTCAACACCGCACAACACCAGCAAGGACCCCATTCAGTTTACACAAACCAAACCATTATTGTAAAGAGAAAGGCCAAGAGATCAACTTAGAAATGACTAGCTAAGACAAAAGCAGCATATGGAGTGAGGTAGTAAGGCAACTGCAAATTGTATGAAGGGAAAGGTACAGGTGGGGGAAAGAAAGGGAACCAGAGACAGTGTTGTAATCAAGATGGTGCTGGGTGAAAATGCCAGCAGTGTGACACACCCTTCCCCCAAAACACATAAAACTTGGGTGACTAGCAAGACAATTTTATTTCATCATCTGAGTTTTTTAATGTCCTACATCCACCCTTTTCCTGGATTAACATCAAATCCAGAAGTGGCTTGTACATAGGGGCTACAGGGCTGCAGCTCCCCAACCTTTTCAGAAATTTTGTGAAAAATTAAATATCTGAATAAAAGCTTTGGTGAGGGGGTATGTGCATTCTTTAAGAGCATATGAATGAGATGATTTAAAACTGAAATATTTGTGACAGACTCTAAGCACTGAGAAGGTCATAACAGCCTCAGTACAGCCTGAGTTTAGCCAAGACAGCATTTTAAGGAGAACATCATGTATCTGTTTACCTTTCCTAACTTCTGAAACACTTGCACTTTGAAAACCATTTTTACCTAGCTGTTTTCAAAGCCACATATGTAAATGTTTCAATTTTAGTAGTTGCCATTTTATGATAAACACGAACAAGAACAGTGTAAAGTATTTGCAGGACATCAAGCTTTCACAATTAATTCTTACCGGAGAAGACTGAGGTTAAGAATTTAGGTCATGCAATAACCGATATAGTAAGCATATGTGAGAAAATTTAACACTGATATAAATATGTTAAACATAAGTGATTGAATGACTATGCTGAAAGATTTGCCATATTAAGACCTTCTGATTAATCACATAATATTCCTAGCCACAGCCCTATCATAAAGTCCCACAAGCCACAACTGATCACAACTGTCTAACCTCTCCGCATGGCACACCTCATACTTCAAACATGTGCCATGTTCTTCCACGGCTATTATCAGGAACCACGTCCACCATGTCCGCTGATCTTTATCAACATAACTTTTTTCAGAGGGACCCATGAAGATTACAGTAGTCTTACAGTTTCCAAAATGTGATGTCTGAAAATAACACCAAAGCAACTGATGACTCTTCAAGTGTGCTGTCATCAATGAGGAAGGAATACAGGGAATGGACCTGAAACTTCACAGCCTAGGATAAGAAAAACGAGAAGACCAATCCCATGGTAAAGAACCACTAAAGAAAATTGCCTCACTGCCCCTCAGCATACATGTTATGGAACCCCTCTGTACATAATTTCATTACAAGCCCAAAAGGTACATAAGGAAGGTGTGACACACCTCTGTAAGAATTGTAACAAGTGGTGTCAGCTTCAAAACTGCAACAAATTGTCACACTCTCTTCTGAAATAATGACTGTTCTGTAAGTATGCATGATAATTTCCACAGTGTAGTGGCAATAAAAATAAGAACAACTGGAAGATCCAGAGAAAGATACAAGGATAAAATACTGAAATACACAAAGAAGAGAGGTGAGAAATGGAGAAAAAGAGGAAGGAAAGAAAAGCAAAGAGTGATCAGCCTTGTAACCACACGATAACCTGAATTCATATGAACTATCAGAAAAAGAGCTTTGTATTTACTATGTGGAAAATTTCTATGACAAAAGTTGATATGTATTAATATAAAAGTGAATTTAAATGACATTTAACACTTTGCCATGACAATGTTAATGACATGTTGGACAGTGCAAACTGAGTGAGTCAGCAGTGTGTGTGTGTGTATGTGCATGGACATATGGGCATGCATAGCAAACTAAAATTAATAACAATAATTGTTATTAATCTTTTGTTTTCCTAAGTGACCATATGGAGGTCTCTAAAATGTACTGGTGAATTGCCTAGGAATCCATACACTGATCTTACTATTCTGCATTTTGGAAATTTATACGTCCATGCTAAACCAGCAAAACTCTTGCCATCACGATGTACACTTCACATTTGAACTTGCTGGCTCAAGGTTAACGGTGCTAGGTAAATATATTTATTCATTTATGTATTTCTCACATTCCATAGATCCAAATTAGGTTACAATAACCTTAAGGATATAGAAATTGTCATACTGTTAAATACATCTGATATAAAACAGCTCCTTATTGTATATGTTAATAATCATCCTTGGTTGTGCTTGACATAATTTTGTATCAAAATATATTTCAAGTATACATCACTAATTATATACTATACAATTTAAAATTATTAGAGATGAGTTAAATATAGTTTCACTGATCCCTATCCAGCAACTGTGATTTTTAATTGTAACTGTATTCAAAATATTCCTCCACTGTATAAAATTAATGTAAGTTAAGAAACCTTTTTAAAGCTGGTTTAAACAATTTTATCTCATTTGTGACACTTTTTATTTTTAGTGGTAGGTGGTTAAATAACTTTATAGCAGAATAATAATCTCCCTTTTGGAATACAGACAAGTTACACACTGGAGGATGTAAATTTATATTTGATCTTGTAGTGATGTTATGGATTTCTTGGTCAGTTGTATATAAATATACCACAAATAATAATAAAGAAAATATATATTGGGATTGCAAAGGTAGAATTTCAAGTCTTCTAAACAACTGTCTGTAAGAATCCCTACTTCTTGATTTTGTCATGATCTAAATTATCCATTTTTGAATCTTAAAAATATCAATACTATGTGGTGAGTTTCCCCAGAAAATTATACCGTATGTCATTATCAAATGTATATATGAATAACAAATCATTTTTAAAGTATCCTCTGACATGAGAGGTGTAATAACCTTGATTGCATAGCATGCCAAGCTTAGCCTTGATAATATGTAATTCATGTGACATTTCCATGATAATGTCTCTTCAATAGTTAGGCCGAGAAATTTTGTGTTTGTTGTCAGTGATTTGGTTATTTTGCAATGTAATGCTTAAATCAAGTTTTTGACTGTCCTTTGTTCGAAAGTGCAAGTATGTAGTTTTGTTAAAGTTTAGAAATAGCAAATTATTCCTAAACCATTCATTAACATTAGCAAAAACTACATTTAATTTATTAGCAAATTCTATAGGACTGGGATTGGTAATTATGAGACTAGTATCATCAGCATATAACACTAATTTAGCATTTTTTACTGTTACTGAGGGCAAATCATTTATGTATAATGAAAAAAAAATGAAGGGCCAAGAATTGAACCTTGTGGTACTCCATGCTTAACAAGTTCCCAGTTTGAGTAGTTAACAGTATTAGTTTTATCCTTTAATGCAACTCTTTGATATCTCTCTGTGAGGTAAGATTTAATTAAGGCTCCAAATGTTCCTCTTATTCCACAATGCTCTAATTTTGACAATGGGATACTTTTCATGAATCACAGTAAAGTAATGCTTACCATTTCAGTGACATCTTTTTCACTGAATTACTGAAACACAGTTGCCATCAGTGGTTTTTAATAGTTACAGAAACCATAAGATAACAGAGTTCCACTATTAATGTACGAAACCTTAGTGGGGGAGCATATCTAATGACTGGTGTAGGGTCCAAAGTATCCTTACACTGACTCTGATATCAACTTGGTTGGAATGTCCTTCACACAGGATGTAATATTTATACCACCATGACTTAGCAAATGCACTTCAGTACTTGCATATGATGTAATGATTACATCACTGCAGCTCACACTCTACAATACACAACACATTCATATGATGTCATAGCAGAGGCACAGTCTTGTTGGAAATCTAATACTCTGCATATTAAAAACATCTCTGAATATTTTATTCTTCTCCATAGTTTTCACAATGTAAGTGATAACAGACATATGGCAACTACCTAATGAAGTTTAAGTGTGTAACAATTTCTATGCAAATTATAGTGTCATTTGTAAGAGCAAAAAGGTGTAGCTTATTAGTATAGTGTGTATGAAGATGTAGTCAGGTTATGATGTGAAGCTAATATCAACATGTCAAATATGAAAACTATACAAGGATTAAAATGTATGGTGAGCATGCCTGGGTTACTCTAGTTATGTTATAAGTCAGTACATGCACTGAATTAAACGTGATATTTATTTATAAGTTCCTGTGCACAAGGATGATTCTGATACCATACAACAAAATATCAGCTTGCTAACTGACAATTCTTAAACAGGTGTCTTATACAACTCCTTGTCCAATACTGCCAGCTAGATGACTTCTTATATTTTCATACAGAAAAATCCTTCAAGTTTTGAGGATTTGACAGATCAGGATTGGCATACGCTTGCTAACCGGCCACTTTGCTAGGTCCCCTGTTCCATAGTAACCTCTGCACACTTTCACAAGTGTTACTTCCAACTGGTCTCCACAGTTTTATATTAAACATCTTGTTATCTTATATAGAATTGCAAAGGATTAAATACCATAAACACAACTAATTTGTATTATGATCAAGTGATTTAAGATAACATGCTTTGATCAATGTTTGTCAAAACATGCTGCCTTAAATAAATTAATAATAATAAAAATCAGATGTGTTGATGATATTTAATCCTTTATGGTCTCCATAAGTTTTCCTCTCTTACAAAAAACAGATAATAGTCATAAAAATGGATAGTCCAGTCATAGCAACACATGAACAAGCCACATGAGGTGCCACACAGCAGCAAAACCATTAAACATTGCCTTCCTTCTCCGTATACCAGACAAGGTGTCACTTATTGTTAAGACCATTACTGTACTAATGGAAAAACATAAGTATACAAAAAAGGCATGAGATCCTGAAATATCTTATGTGAAGTATGACATTCTCATAGTGGTGACTATGCAGATAGCTATGTTCTGGTATGTGATACAGTGTGATCTGATAGAATTTTTTCCACATTTCTGGGGAATGTGTTGCCTCCATCAATACCAAAGTGGTAGAAATATGATTGGTCCACAGCATGTAATGTCTGTAAGTCTGAAGTTATACATTAGAAATGTGAAGTATAGAAGCAAATACATTTACACAGTAAACTAATCCTGTAAGAGGATATGACCTCTGATATATGTTACTTAAATCACGATCAAACTGTTAGAGCATATTATTGTATACCATATCCTTTTACTCATACGTATACTTAATCTAACCAGAAGAACAGACCAACATCATGAATTGTAATAAATGTCAATTTGCATTATTTATATAATGTGATCCATACACTCAAATGTCTCACTAGAATCATAACATCATTATATAATATATACACTAAGCTGATTGACGAATCCTATGTTACTATGTAACCTCATGGAAGAAATAAATAAATAAAAATAAATAGATATATGGGGGAATGGACTAAGGAAATAATAATAATGGGCAATTGTTAAAAAAAAGAAAGGTAAAGTGATCCCGTTACAGGCTCGGTGTGGCCCAGAGGGAGGGTAGAGGTATAGCTCTACTCTTCGATGACCATGGTACTAGAAGGGGGTGAGTGGTCAGCAGCACGCACCGGCCGCACTTTACCTCCAGGAAAGACCCGGTACCCATTTTACAGGAGGCTGTGTGGACCCCAGGGCTGGTCTGGATGGGCGGCAAATCTCTTCCCCACCAGATTCGAACCTTGACCGCCCAGCCCGTAGCTCAGTCGCTATACTGACTGAGGTACCAATATGCAATTTTTACTTTAGTAAAAACTGAAAGTAAATTACTCTCAGCTATTCATTGACTTCCAACAGTGTAACCAAAACTAACGATTACCAAGATTTAAAAATAACTGAGTTCTTTGTGTATCAGTTAATGATGTGTACATATAAACAAGCTGGTGTGAGGAAATGCTCAGGATGAGGTTCTGATAGGAAAGATGATCATATGTTGCTGACTTCAGATAGTAATAATGAAAGTATTCAAATTATGCTGAGCATATCTTGAGATGTGAGCTCAGTACAGTCTTGGACACAAAGCCCTTATTGCAAATGTGGCACTGGTAAGGTCTCTGTCCCATGTGATAGCGTTTGTGCACAACCAGAGTAGAGCGTTGTGTGAATGACTTGCCACAGATGTCACAAGAGTGGGGTCTTTCTCCAGTATGTGTCAGTTGATGCACCTTCACATACTCTGGTCTGCTGAATGCCTTGCCACATGTTTCACACACACACAATTTCTCGCCTGTGTGCAACAACTGATGTGTCTTCAGTGATCTCCTATTACAGAGGCTCTTCCCACAAACATCACAGATGATGCGATTCTCCTGTGTATGCGAGTTCATGTGAGACACCAGTGAGTTTCTGAAAGGGAAACTCCTACTGCAAATTTTGCAGTTGAAGCGTGTTGCATCCTTCTCTGGATGATTACTTTGCTGGTGCTTCCAGAGATTTGAACTGTACAGAAATGTCTTGCCACACACATGGCATTGGTGGGGTTTGTCACCAGTATGACTATTACCATGGGCTTGCAGGTCAAAGTTGGAATAAAACCCTTTCCCACATATTTCACATTTAAACTTGTACTTGCTCAAGTGCCTCCTAAGGTGCACTGTAAAGTACGATTTGTACATGGTTGCATATCCACATATATCACATACAAGGCTCTTCCTTCCTGAGTGGACCTTCTTGTGTCCAGTGAGTTCAAACTTCCTTTTGTATGACTTGTTGCATATGCTGCATGTGTATGGACGATCAGTCGCATGGGTTGTCATGTGTCGCTGGAGCTGCTGGTTTGTGTTGAAGACTTTGTCGCATGAACTACAGTGAAGTTCTCTACTATGTGTTCTTATATGGAAGTCCAGTTTCACTTCACTCCTGTATACCTTACCACACATTATGCATGGCAAACAATTTTGGACTTTCCCACAAATAACTGCATCCATACTGTGCTCCACAGATGAATGTGGGATATCTTCATTGTTACCAGCACGCTGACTCAAAGACCTAGAAAAAAGACATATTCTATTTGCTTTATTCACTGTTATGAACACAAATCATACACATGGTAACAACATGTAACAGTTTTGTTAATTTATGTATGTCATATCATTGCATTTTGTTAGAAATCAAGATATCTGTCTAAAATTATACTCAACCTTTTGCAATACACTCAACAAGCAGACTCTTTCTGAAATGACTAAGAAAATGCCTTATATATTCAAATAAACTACTTTAAGAATAGGGGATAAGAAGACAAAATATATTAAAGTATGATGTCCTTGAATTCTTACATACTTTTCTGTTACAGAGTATCACAGTCAAAATACACATTCAAAGGTCACAGTATAGAATAAATCTTGGACACAATTTATTTTATTAAGAATTAACATAACTTTCGGATATAATTCTGTCCATCATACACGGTAGTGCAGGTTACATACAACTGCACATAACTATTAAGTTTAAAGCTGAAAAACACTTCATGTGATACACAGGAAATGAAAATGCAGCATTTTAGAAAGCAGTTGTTGAGTCATAGGTTACTTAACAGTTTTGCATAATTTACTGAGGTTATGAAGATGATTATGTTGTTGGATTATTATTATTTTGCACTTTACTCATAATTCTGCAACTACAGAATGTCTGTCATGATTACTTACAACTTTTTATGTGCAGCTATGCAGTGCCTCATATTCAATAGAAAATATCCCCTTTTTAAAATGAGGATGTGGTCACAGTGTGACAGAAATTGCCTTACATGGAATAGTATTTCACAGCTGTTATACTGCAGTAAATTCACTGAGGCTGAGTTCCAAGCATGTGTCAACAAAATCTGTAGTTACCATTCCCACAGTGAAGGTACTGATATGCAATAAAATCAGCCATTTAAAACTCTGTGCATATGAAACAATGCCTGCTCTATGTTTACAGTTTCAATTTTATTAATTAACTTCACAGTTTCAGTTCCAGTAACATCTCTCCTGTCATCTCTCATAATGGCCATCCCTGGCATTTCACACACATATATAACACAACCGAAACTTTTATTACACATTTTTGCTGCTGATGCATATGTCCACCAAAGCCAAATAAAAGCGTTAATATGTGAGTTGCTTTATATATATATATATATATATATATATATAAAGAGTGTATGTCAGGTATCAGTTTTTATGGGATGTGACGTTGAATTACTGGGTATTTGGTTCCTGACAATGTAGTGGTCCACCTTTCCTCTCTACAGATATTGTGAACTAAATAACCAGTGATGCACCACCAAGTACCTTAAGAACTAATACTTCAAAAGGATTACTGACATGACACACATTTTAATTGACTTCACCCCTGATTATGCCTTATGCCACTATTCAGTAACATTTGGGATGTTAATCCAGTATGTTTCATGCACACACACACACACGCGAGCACGCACACACACACACGTGCACACATATGACCATCCATGTTTCAGGAACTCATCTCATTACAAAATTGTATGCAACATAAAATGTAATAATCTTTATTCAGAATGTGTATTGGACCAGGAGAATATTTGTGAGGAGAATGGCAACATTAATGAACCTATGACCATATGCCCTATGACTGAATACACTTCTTGAATGAATGCACTACTGGCAGCATGTGGGTGAGTTGTTCCTCATTTTCAATTCCTTCAGGTGGTGGGGTACGTATGTTTGTAATGCACAAATTCTACGCATATTCCAATGGATTCCCTCATTGTGGTAAAAACTGTACACATCATTACTGCTTTTGATTGTTCAGAGACAGCAGCTAAAAGAAACTATGAAGCACTAATTTTCCAATATGAGACATCCATCATAAATTCAATAGAGGTAAGATGCATAATGAAATTCCCCACTAGAAGCAGGCAAATTAAAATTTCATTATTGCATTCTACTACAAATAACAACATAAATCTTTCATACTTGTAACATTACGAAAATAAAAATTTTTCATTCTTTTCCATATATCTATATTTTATATAATTCTTATAATTACATTTTCTGACACAAAAACGTCCAACATTGAAATGTGTTCCTTTACAGAGTTGCACTGTACAGAACTGATCATTTACAACATTACACTTCTTACAGCTTGATTTGAACAACATAGCACTTCAGTCACTGCTGTACTCACTCTGTAACAAGATTCTCCTGCACCTGTGCAACATTCACAACCAGCCACTGACCCTACCCTAAATCACAATAATCCATTTCACATCCTCTTACTCTGTTCCTTTAAGAACTCTTTTAATACCAACCTCCTATCTAACATCAGTACTGCTGTAGTTGCTTCACATCAGGGTTTGAAACTGAAGTTCCATACGCATTTTGATTGACACAGGAATCAAAGAACAGAAATCATACATTACTTGTGACATTTTTGATGTGTGGTCAACAGAGTCCTAGTTACAAAACCCTTGCAACACAATTCACACTGGAATGGTCTGTGCCCTGTGTGATATCTCATATGCACAACTAGAGTGGAACGTTGTGTGAATGCCTTCCCACACTGGTCACAAGAGTGAGGTTTCTCACCCGTATGTGAACGCTTATGAATCCGCAAGTAATTGGGTGAGTTGAACGCCTTTCCACACATATCACACACAAATGGCTTCTCGCCTGTATGGAGACGTCGATGTGTCCTCAGAGAAACACTACTTGTTACTGACTTGCCACATATGTCACATATGAATCTTGCCTCACCAGTATGCGAATGCAGGTGGCATATGAGCTTATTCTTGTGTTGGTAACTCTTGCCACAAGTCTCACACTGAAAGCGCTTGTTGTGTCGGTCAGGATCATGTATCTGCAAATGGACATTCAGATTCTGTTTTAATGAAAACCCTTTCCCGCAAACCTCACAGGGATGTTTCTGTCCAGTGTGCATTGTCAGATGCCCTTGTAACTCTGTGTTGCTGTAAAAGCCTTTCTTACAAATGTCACAATGAAATTTAAAGTCACCAATATGGCGCTTCTTGTGTACTTCCAAATTTGACTTATGTATGGTTGCATACCCACATAAGTCACATACGTGACTTTTAGCACCAGTATGCACCTTCATATGCCCTGTGAGTTCAAAATTGCGTTTAAATGATTTGTGACATATCTCACATTGGAAAGGGCGTGCCGTGTTGTGACACACCATGTGTTTTGACAGGAGGTTCAACTTCTTGAATGCTTTCCCACAGTACATACATTTGAACATTCTTGGGGGTGCATGAGACCTCATGTGAATCATCAGTGTCACCTTGTTTTTGTGTGCTCTACCACAAGTGCTGCATACAAATGTACCATCACCAACATCATCATGTGTATCATTCCCTCTGCTATTGGCTTTCACTGTAGTTGATGTTCTGTTGGACATTCCAACACACTGACTTGCAGACCTAGAAAAAAAGACATATACTTGTTTTGGTTGCTGTTAATATTAAACTGATGTACAGGCAGGAAGGCATGAAAATTATCACTTTACTGCAATTGATATTGATCGATATTGTTGAACTACAGTAAAATCCTTTCAGACAGAAATATTTAAAAAAGAAAAAAGATGGAAACTCTATAGTCATGGCAATGAAGCACAAAAAAAAAAAAAACTGCACACTTTCTTGTAAAACCTCATCATGCTGATCTGACCATAAATGTCAAGTATTCTGTTATACATATTAGCAAATTGGAATGGCACAAATACAAGTTTATCCAATAAGCATTCTACCAGGTATCTGCAATGTATAACACATTCCTGGATTTTGATCAAGACTATGGTCATAGAGCCATAATTTAATTTACACAGATAATATTCTAATGACATCTCACTGCACTGAACAAAAATGACCGAAATCATCAATATCTGGTTTCTTAACCCAGAGAACTATTTATACATTATTAATTATATTATATAATATATAACATATATATATATATATACGTATTATATTATATTATATATATAAAAAGTGAATGTGGTAACACCAAGATTTTGCATTCCTGTGGGGACTACTTAAAATAGCATAAAATCCAGGAGAATGTAAAGCTAGGGAAATATAATTCTTACGGGCATTATGTTGGGATAGTACAAAATTCATCAATTTGCAGAAAACCCAAAATTCTGGAACATAAAAACTGGATTTTACAGATATTACTTTTTCATAAACAACCACATTACTGTAAGTAACAGAATTCCTTTGGTAATAAAATAATCAGAAAAGATCACAGAAATATTTCAAATGCAGACTCCTGTTTGTATGATATCTGACAGGTTTGGTAACAAATATTTGACTTTGATGTGTGGATACAAGTACCATATATGTGTTATTTCCAGATGACAACAACTTGCTTCAAAGTGTCACTCATTTACAAATATTTCATATTACAGAAATAGTAACATAGCAGTGGAGTGTAATCCGCAGGTGATGCAAGTTACAGACATCTCACTTATACTCAGTTCAAAGAATGTGGCACTGACATGTGAACTTCAATTATATATGCACAATTTGAGGTTATCACAGGATTATTTCTACAGTGACACTTCTCCTGCAAATTTACCTTTAGTCTCTTCTCCCTACTTTCTTCCACCTCTTTAGTGTGGCCTAATCTTGGTCCTCTACTTCCTTACATTCAACCACTGTTTTCCATGCTTGCCTGATTCTTCTATCCTGAAGACTGAAACAATGGGTTGGTATTTATCTACCAAGTTGTACGATAACCCATTCTAGAACACATTAATCTTCAACTAACTCCCATTTAGTCATGTGCGCTAAACCTGCACCCAACTCATAAACACTAGATTGAAAGCACTGGGAAAATTCATTTTGCCACATTAATTATGTCCAATTTCTGGCTCAAGCAATAGTGTTCCATTTGTTTTTCTTCTTAAGAATCACATCAAAATATTTTGTATTATATGACATCATTCCAAAATGTCACATAAGAGGACACATAATCTAATCTAACCTAATCTAATCTAATCACAACTCACTTTCAGAAGGGGAAAGGGGGTGGGGATAAAGAAAAAAAACATGAAACTATTGGACCTTGTAATAGCTGTTATAAAATGCCGAAAGCTTGCTCATCACATTTGACAACTGATTTATGTGGGGCACAAACAAGTTAAGAAAACTCCACCAATGGCAAAAGAAGTGTTAAATGTCAACAAACAGTATTCTTCCTTTCATCTCAGTTAGCATGAAGAATATCATAAAATGCATTGTCATTGTTATGCAAAAAATGCAGTGTCATATTTTCAACACTGATTAAGTTATAACTTATATTTGTGGCACCTACCTGTCATTACAAAATATGACTATGTACCCGTATCACACTGCAATAATGTCACCAAGAATGATACATGACATAAGACATGAGGTTCTAACAATGACACCATGTTGCTTGGTCAATAGTTGCCATTGTTTTGGAGGAGCTAAGTATCTTCATGTCTAGTACCCGAGAAGTCCAAGAGATTAATCATCAGTCAACACAGATCGAAAGCCAGAAAAATTTAATCCTCAGTCACAAGGAAGAATGTCAGCATCACTAAAGTTGACTGGCATTTAAGAGTGAGTTTCCTCACCTGTGTATGTAGGTAGTTATAAATATGTTCCTACCAACCACTCAGAAATATATGGTTACCTTAAGATGAAACTGTTCAATTATAGGAACCTACAGGATGTAACAGGACTCTGAAATTAGGACTAAATTCTGGATACATATATTACTTGCAGGAAATAAACTGTAATCCAATAATACAGACCTTTCAAACAAATGCACTTGGAAACAAAAAAATTTGACATAAAATGTCTGAAAAAGCTACATGTGTAAAGAAAATGTTCCATCACTGGTGTAAAATGATTATGCAGGGTATCATACCTTGGTTATCTGTGAGATGTTTGTGGATGTCATACAAACAGAAGGCATGGTCCAGTCAATAATGTTATGTTATACGGTGTGTCCCTAGGCATGCCATGCAAGCATATGGGGGAAAGCACATATAGCTCCACTCCTGCACCTTGACACTGATGGAGGTGGGTAGTCAATTCATGGCCTGGCTGCTTTACCCACTTGGAAAGGGCCCCTGGATTCCACAAACTAGGTGGCTATAGAACCAGTCTTCACATTTTGAAGTTTTTGCAACAATGCAGCTGAGGGTTTCATTTTTTGGGACATAATGCTGTGTCAGTGAGTAATTCTGTATTTTTGTGACAAATGCCACATTTTAACTGAGGCTCACTGGTATAAGAAACCATTCACTTTTTTTCATAAAATTGCAAAAGAGTATGGTGTTGTTATGTACTTGTGTGCAAAATTAGAAGTAGGATTTGTATTTGTGTTTCTTGCTACAAACAGGGCAATGCAAAGGCTTTATTCCAAGAAACTGCACTATGAATGCTTTTCCTAGTATCTGCACAGTGTTTGTGGCATCCTCTGATGTTGGTACTGAACTATTTTGCAAATAAACTGTCCAATCAGATTATAACTAAACTGCAGCCTCTGTAAATTCCTTAATTAAAATGGTTTACTTTCTGAAGTAAGACTGCTGCTGTAAGTATGGATTTTCTTACTTGTTTGCACAAAAGCATACAACAGTCTTGGGTGATAATGGGGAGTTTCCTGAACAAGCCTAACAGTTGCAGAACAATGGATGACAGACCCTCTCTTTATCACTCTCAGATAAAAAGTGAAGACATTTCAGTCACAGTCAGTAACAATACAGAAAACAGAGATACCTGTCAATGCATCCCAATTACACTTCAAGTAATGATGGAATGTTCTCTGATTTATATTCCTCAGTTCTATATGTGACAGCATTTACAATTCATTACAGTGCTCTCTTTGTATCAGTAATAAGTGATAAGTGATTTTTTGGTGTAATAAGCTTGTCCTTACTCACAAAATTTGAATGTCAAACACATGGAGATTTGTTTTTTGAAAAGGTGAGTTGAAAACTACTTATCATCAATCATAAAAGAAAATCCATGTGCTTTGCTTGTTAGGTCACAATGTCAGAGTTTAAAACATGTGACTTAAAATACAGATGTCATAGTTTACTGTGTTGTGCAGAAAAGTCAGACTTTCTCCAATAACTGAAAGTACTTTAGATGACATTGCGTGAAACTTCAAGATTTGTCGACATTTGTATATGATGGTACAGATCATCAGAGGTGTAGGTTCCAAACTCAATATAAGTGAAAGTATGGGTGAAGTTTTATGAATAAGTCATGAGTATGAATGCCAAGACTGATCTACAACACCCACAAACTGTGTTGGATCAAAACAGATGGAACTACTACTGTGACAGTTAAAAGAAACAGGTGAACAAAATTAATTGCTGGAGAATTAGAACAACACATCAGTCAAGCACCAGAGTTTGCAGGATCCCATTGCATCATGTCTCAATGGTCCCTGAAAAGAGCAATAAAAACTTGGTCCCTGAAAAGATGCAATAAAAACTTATCATGGTATATACACAGCCATGTCCACAAATAGGAATGTTTGATTTCGGTTACTCAGTCACAGGCAGTTTCAGTAAATTCTGACTGAACTTAAGATAGACCACAGAAATATGCTACAACATGAAAAGATGTGATGCTTAAATAGAACAGAATACTTGAAATTCAACACGCTTTCATCCTACTCTGCTGCCATGCAGTTAAAGTGTGGTAACAGGTTGAATTAACCCTTATTGTTGTCCCTCATTCATGTCACATAGCCGTGGGAAGCATTCTTCGTGAAATGACAACAAATACTCTGTCCACCAAACGTAATGAGCGTGTATTTACAGAAACACAGTAAGCAGGTCTCTTGTATATGTTTGTGTGTGTGTGTGTGTGTATACACACACACACACATGCTTACTTCCACTCACCTACACAAATGCAAATTCAGGCAGCCAGTGCATTCAAATGTTACATAGTGGCTAATTACAATGCAATAAGAATACATTATAAAACGAAGGTATTACAACAAACAGAGTGACTGAAAAAGCCTGGTCACATGAAACACAATCCAAATGCAAAATATAATTTTACTTAGTCAACACACTTCCTAAACTAGTGACTTTCACATATCTGAATAATGACGACCAGATCCTCGAAGACTAAACACACTCCCACAAAAAGTCCCAAACCAGAGTGCTGCAGTATCTCTTTGCACAGATCAAGGTACATTTGCCAGTGTGAAGAACTGAGGAGAAAGCTCCAATTAAAGCAGCTGTAGAGTGACGATTTTAGAATAAGATACTGGGCATTGCAGCCATGTGATGAGTGAGATACAGCCAGGCATCATCCATTAATGCTAAAGCATTGAGAATATACACTTATCCATCTATACTAGGGATCCAGCATTTCCTCTTCCAGCAGTCTATTCTTATATTAAAAAATATAATGGCATTGCACTCCAGCCCTTTTAACTTGAACACATCAGCTATAACCCCCGCAAAGGTCAAGAATGTAACTCCCAGCACAAAATGTTGAGCATGAATAGCCACATCACACTTCCTGGAACCTGAGTCTAATATTCAAACTCACTACTACCCAGGTCTGTTCATTCAAGCAAGGTATCAGTCACACATAACAGTCAGGACGGGTGCAGAGACGGACAACAGACTTTAAGTTTGCTGCCTGTGTCTTGCAGGATAAGACAGAAGCAGGCTCCACTCAGACAAATTCTGCATCAAGCAATGCAATATACAAGGACAAGAAAACAGTTTCAGCTTAACAAAGTAACAATCCATTATATTGCTGACGCAAAATAAAAGAAAGGCCAAATTATTAAATTGGTTTATATATATAATTCAGTTACAAATTACAAAAGCATAACTCAACAGACTCTCATACAACAGAGAAACACGATTTCCACAATGATTTCTTGTGCTTCTGGACTATGAATCCTTGAGTCCCTCCAGCATAAATAAAATTAAAAGTTCTAGACATAATCAGTGGAGATTTTAAGGACAAGTTGTTCATTCCTGAGCTGTGGGGAGAGATCTGTACTACTACCATGTAACCCACAAGACAATTCCTTGGTTGGTGAATTTAGAGTACTGAGTTACCACTCACTCCCTAAGCACCATTAAAAGTGGACACCACTTTTTCCCATTTCTCCTTTATCTTCTTGGACAACTTACTGTTGCTATCAACTGAAAAATTTCAACTTACTTGCACAGTCCTTCACAATTCTGTTCCTGTATCAAGGGATGAGGAATATGTTTTGTGGATTTATTATGTGCACATATGAATTCGATCACAAAAGAGTGCAAATTTTCAACTGACGCATGTTGTTGGTGGCAAAATAATATACTAAAGGCCACTTTCAAATTGCAATTAATGCAATTCACATGGGATGCTTAGTGACAAACTTTAAACCATTACAAGCACAAGTCACTGAACCTTCCTGACACAAACTTTGCTAATGCATAGTTATTGACCATAAGGCCAGAGAACAAAAATAGTTGGTGAAAAGTATTTGCGTAGGAAATGTACAAGTACTTGTAGAATGAACTTCTACCTTCAAGCGGCCAGTATGAATGGCAAAAGATGGCACTAGATCATAGTTGTTCCTACGCCTACACTGATGAAGTTTAGTTGTGGTAAAAATTAAATATCAGAGTCATCAGCATTTGTCTCACCCAAGGGCAATATGTAGCCAGCCATTAAAGTAGTGGCAATTGATGGTGGCAAAGTCTTGAGGCCATACTTTGAGGAATGTCCTACACACTTCACTGCTTTCCTGATACTTCAGTAGGCTCTTAAAGGAGGCTAGTACCTCGACACTGTCAGCTACCAGCCTCCACCATGGATGGACACAACTAAAGTTGCAGAAGGGGACAGACATCTGCAGAAGGCAACTGGCCATGGTATTTTCACTCATTCACTCACTCACTCACTCACCCACCCACTCACTCACTAAAATGCGCTAGCAAGAACTTAGAATATGAAGGCCATATGTCATAGCTGGCATGATGAAGCTTCATGCTCTCTGTGCAGAGTGAAATGCGCACTGTGAGCCTAAAGAGAAGACAAAATTGCATAGAGTCCCCTCCTGAAGTCACGAGTAAAGAACTTTAAATAATATGTGTATATAGAACACTACAACACAGAGTAACATAGACAGATTTTTAATTCCTATGACACAGTACATACAACATATTATTATAACAATAACAACAACAATAATAATTATTATTATTAAACAAATACAAACATGTTCACTGACCTTCATTCATATCCCATGACTGGTAGAGCTAAATGGAAAATGGATCACATTTCAGAGAATCATCTTCAAGGTCAGTTTCTCATTACTCTGTTAAGTTTGTGTATCCAACAACAAAAACCATCCTTCACTATCAGTTGGAAATTGTTACTGAAGACTCAGAACTCATAAATGTCACAAAATGGCCAGGAGCACTACATAATATTTTTCTTTGAAATTCAAAATTGTTGTGTGTGCAGTTATTAAGTAAAGATATAAACTACTACACTATAGGCCAGATGAGGTTAATCAATAGAATTAATGACTGCATTTTCAGTTCGTCTCTAGATCACTACGCCCCACGTCCTAAAGTTGCTTAAAGAAAAAATCTGTCCAAAATGAATATTATTACAATTATTCTTACATTCTTTTCTATAATATACTGCTCTGAAGACACTAGCCTTCTTCAATAAATATCTGTTGAAGTCAAGTATATGTAGTTTTAATATATGATGGTAACTACATGTTTTAAGAGAAGAAGTTACAGTTAAATTCTGTAACACTGTTCACAAAAGACCATATCAATGTATATACATGTGCACAGTGATATAAGTCTATGGGGTTGAAGGGCATTCAGGTGACGCACCAAAATATAGGATGCAGTTACCATAAGAAAAGTTAAAATTAGTTTTACACGTACAGGAGATCAAATTTATTTATGAAAAATGGGCATCTTATGTACTTACAAGTCACATAATGGTATTTCATTACTTAGTTGAGAAACACACAGAACATACTTAGCATACAATTAAAGCACTGCAGAATCTGGCATTAACAATCATAATTTAACAGTTTAATCTAGTATAAGGTGAACAGGAATTTTAAGCCATGTTAATATTGAAAAGATACAACTGAACAACACTACAATACAACATGCCACACTTCCGCAATTATGGCATATAATTTTCATATTTAACTAGCAACAAGAAATTAAATCTGAATTCAGTTTGTTAACTAACACAAAAAGATTTAAACTTTATAGAAATATTAATTTCTTTCCTTACATCTAGAGATCAAAATATATGCAACACAAAAAGCATTTTATGATGACAATTTATGATTGTATTCACAATGTGTTAAAGAAAATAAAAATGTGGGTATAGGAAGTATGGATTCTCTATCTGTGGAAATACAGTCTAACAGTTTGAGACATAGTAGCAAGGTTTGTGTAATCACATCATTTAAATCAGCACATAAAAATAAATTACAGTGTGTTTCTTGTACGAGATAGATATTTTCCTGACGGTGAAGATTTATGTTTCTGCCTTTTGTGTAGTATGATAAAGGGGTACCAGTGTTTAAAAATAAGTTACTACCACTATCTTCAGTGCAGACACAATCACACTGGTAAATAACAAGATACATAGGATCAGTGTGGGGTATTTTTCATAGAGGACAGAAACTATCTATCAGAGTCAGGGATGGAGAAATGAAGACAAAAGTGGGCAAAACAACAGGAACTGTAGGCCCTATGGAGAAAGAGCAATTATAAAAGAGGCCATTTAAGGAAACACAGGCAGAGGAAAGAGAAGTAAAGTTTTGAAGATTTTAATCTTTGGCAATACTGTTATGGCAACCTCAAGTCTCACACAATCAAGATTTATCCTTAAAACAAACCATCTTTTATTCATTCAGGATCTGAATGGCAGCTTCCCATGACCTGTTTGGGGCATAATCATCTTTCCAGCTCAAGTTGTCTGGATGGAGCTCAGTGTCCACCAGAGATTTAATCTCTTATGGAATGTAATGCTATGTGGTCTGGTAGAAATTTAACAGTGTTTCAGAGAGATATACCACAATGCTCACGATGACAATGCAAGATCTGGTGTGTCCAATGTAAAACATCCACATTCAAACAGGATCTTGCACCTGTTCTTTGTCTTTAGGGCTATGTCATCCTTCACTGAATGAGTAAACCTGGTTACTTTTCTTGGCAGGAAGCCCCTAGCCCTGAAGTTGTCCAGGATGCCACCCATGTGCAGTGCCTTCCAGTGACATATCCTGCAGCCCATAAAGATGACAAGATGACTCACCATGGACAGAGTGGGAGTAAACAACTACTGCATTGTGTATGGTGGGAAAAATCAGTATTCTTCAGACTATTCTTTATCATTCACGTAAGTCAGAAAAAAATACTGTAATAAGTGTCATTATGTCCGTTTATAAGATGTCACTTTCCTGGCCAGATAACCAAATGCATGGGTCACATCACCAGGAAAGTAAAGCAAACAAAATAGTTTCACCATCAATGGGACATGAAAGCCCCTCATTCACACTCCAAAAGAACAAAACAAGGCTTCATCTAACGACAAGTCTTGACTTGAGGATTCTGTTCTCCTGTGTATGATGCTGTCACTAGGTAGACAGTTCCAGTGGTTTCCAGATACAGGTCTTGAAACATCAGGAACGGATTACCAAACATCATGTCTCACAAGAACAGAATCTGAAGCTATGCACTTCAAGAACCTGAAAACCTGCAAAATCTTTACTTGGCTTCCTTCCGCACATGGGTCTGAAATGCCCATTGTGTAACTGTCCACTTCAGGGATTCCTGCCCCTATATAGTTGACACTGCTAAACCTCCATTCCTGTTAACCTATTAAAGGGTCAATTTCAGCAGTAATCTCCTTTTCTACAACCCTGCCTCTAAGTGATCACTCCTTCTGTTCTTGCAACTCATTTCCCACTACTTTTCCTAAACAGCTCACCAATTTTCATTAACACACTTCAGAAGACAGAGTCAGTACACTCCACTGAAATGATAGTAAACACCAACCAGAATACATGGTGTCATAACTCACAAGACCACATTATAAATCAAGATTACAGTCTTCTGAAATCTAGGACCATGCAGTTTGGTAGATATATAATAAACTACTAATATGCAGAAAAGAATGGCAGAGATGTAGGGAAGGGATGACTGGGATTGGGTGATGTAATCTTCTGCCTCCAACATGACAGTTCCTCTGAAGTGTTGGTGCTCTTTTACTTAACTACACAGCACCAAACACCAGCAGACCATAATCTTGATACACACCAACACGAGAACTTCAAATTTTATGCAGCATGGTTGTTAATAAAATATCACATTGTCTTGTTAAGCTCAAAGAACTCTAAAGAAAACCACTGAATTGAATACAATTGATGCCCGAATAGCACATACAAAATAATATACTGCTTCCAAAGCATCAATTTACATAATAACAGACATAAAAATGACATACCCTGTTGACATATTCATCACTTTTGTAGTATATGTAAGCTTAGATACACATCACATTCACTCACTTTGAAACAAACACAGTTCATCGTAGTTTACAACATCATGGAGGAATTAAATTCTGTACTAATGGATTGAGGCACATTCAAAGAGACTGCTGACACTTTTTATTCACAGTGGTATAGGAGACATTAAAAATAATTACTCTGGTGAAATGAGATATGAACAGAGAAATGAGCACATATCTTCTCAACACAGTCGGACATCCATTAGTCTGACAAAAATAGCAGCAATATGGTGGATTTTCTTTTAGCCCTTTAGTGTTTGCATGTCATTGAAAGGCTTTATGATAATCAACAGTCACTTATAATTGCCCAAAATGCACGTGACATGTATGATCACCCAGCAAACTCTTACAACTATTAAAGCAGAACTTTTTTTTGGTAATCTGCCACGTAGCTTGCCCTGCAGTGAAGACAAAACAGTGTCTAACTATTTCAAGCATCTTACTGTAAACATTCTGCAGAATTATGACATTCCAATAAAGGGTTTTGTGAGTCATTAATGGCTCTTCTGATGGGCTGTCATAAGAGTCTTGGTAACAAACCCTTTCCCACAAAGCTGACACTTGTAGGGTCTCTGTCCTGTGTGGTACCTCATGTGAATGACCAGGGTGGAACGCTGGGTAAATGACTTACCACATTCATTACACTTATGGGGTTTCTCCCCAGTATGTGAACGCATATGATCTTGCATGTAGTTGCGGGAACGAAATGCTTTAGAACATACATCACAAACAAATGGTTTTTCGCCAGTATGAATCCGACGGTGAACTTTTAACGAGGTCGTGCTGCCAATAGATTTCCCACATATGTCGCATATGTACTTTGGTTCTCCTGCATGGGTTTTTTTATGTACTTGAAGTCGGAAGTTGTACTGAAATGCCTTTCCACAGATGTCACAAGGAAAACGCTGGGTGTTCCGATCTGGGTCATGAATCTGCTGATGAATGCGTAAATTGGCCCTTCCAGGAAATTCTTTGCCACAAATTTCACACTGGTGCCTTTCTCCTGAATGGAGGGCAGTATGTCCTCTGAATTCAGAATTTGTGTAGTAACCTTTCCCACAGATATCACATGTGAACCTGTAGTCTTGGAAGTGTCTCTTCATATGCATCTCTAGTGTCAGTCTGTTAATAGTTGCATAACCACATGTGTCACACATAAAACTCTTGTCAGCATTGTGACGCTTCTTGTGCTCTGTGAGCTGAAAACTTCTCTTGTATGTCTTATGACAGATATCACATTCAAAAGGCCTTTTTGTGCTATGGGTAACAGAATGTTTTTTTAACCGATTCTGTTGTGAAAACGCCTTGTTACATACAGAACAATAGAACTTCTTTGGAGTATGGTGACTCTTAATGTGATACTCCAGTCTGGCTCTGTTTTTATAAATTTTGCCACAGATTGTACAATCTAGATTTTTGGCCTTTGCATTTGAGGTTAAGCTTCCTGTAGCCAGACCACATAGCTCGGCATTTGTAGATAAACCTGCACCCACATCTTTTATAGACGCTGAATTGAGAGTAAGGCACTCATTAATTGACCGCGTCACATGAGAATTGGAAAGTGACAGCTCAGCAGTATCCAATAATGGACTTGATGTGATACTGTATGTTGGATCCAGTTCAACTGATTTTGATATTAGTCCTAATGTATGTAGAGGCAATCCTACAGCTGATTTTGGGAGTGTGTTTGACAATGTGTGCATGGGACTGGTTGCTGATTGTTCTGTGGTGGGATTTCCAACTTCACCACATGACACAGATAATGAGCCTATTGAACGCATAGAACTGATGGCTATAGCTGCTGTTGAAGTGGGATCCAAAATCCAAAGAAAGCTTCTCGAAGACCTAGAAAAAATAAAAATTAGTTTAAGTTTCTCTCCAAACCTCCTGTTATATAAAAATTTTAAAGGCCTGTATGTTTGCAGACAGTGACATAAGAGGTGCTGCTGAATGTCCTGCCAGGCCTTCATGTGGAACAAATGAAGACACACTACTGGACCTGTTTACCAGCCACTAGTCAAATCAACTGAATGTTATAACATGCAATGAGCAAATACTGCAGTCAAATAACAATGACTCTTGCTTCACAATCAAGCAGCTCCATTTACATTTACATAAAGACTTACAACATTTGATGCTTTGTTCAGTCCCCACAAGCAAATGCCAGGGTAATACTTTGACAGAGATTGTCATTCTTTCATATTTGCAATTCTATAGGGGTTTAGAAATCATAGCTAAATGAACTACTAAATGAGAAAACAAAAGACAATGAATGTTCTCTCAGACATTCCACAGAATGGTGACTTTAAATTTTGGTTTCTGATTCTGCAGTTCCAACAAGAAGAATCGATATTTATAATTATTACATAATATTAAAATGCTGAAAAATATTCTAGACTGATCTGTGTAAAAGGATTACTTGTGACACCAGCAGAGTTCATTCTCAGTTTGCATAAAGCTCCAGATGTAGGTAGTATCATTACATCCATCTTTTAAAATAAATAATCCATTACAATAAATAATGACAAATGTCAATAAATACTGACACACGTGAGTGTCACTAACTTTTGTTCCAGCAGAAATGAATCATTGCCTGTATGTAGTAATAAAACTTCAGAAACAGCATAACAACCATCTGTAATGGAATAGGTAATTTATGTTCTCTGACATATGTGTTAAAAATATTTATTAATCGTTTATATAACAGTGTTGCCAACAGCTGAGACTTTACAGCAATGAATGGCAAAGTGATAAGTGAATCAGTCATTGAAAGGTATCTGGAAGGAACTGGTTGTGGCTTAAGTTGAGGTACTATTCTGTCATTTTGCTTGCCAGAAGTGAGGAGCATTACAAAACCATCAGTCAGTACAGTTGGCCTCCAGACTGATTTGAACATTAAATTTCCAGAATACAAAGAGTGTTTTATACTTGACCACAATATTTGTTTGCTATCTCCCTAGACAATGGGGATATAACCCAAGTACATTTCCCCATTTCTAGGCAGTATGATCTCTTCTTCACACACAACAAACAGTAATAAAGCATTAATGCTCAACTTGCTGAGAGGGAACAAGGACTGATAATACTTGGTACTTAGAATATTGTCATTTTTTCAGCTAATTATAATTTACAGACTGGAATAACTTAAGCTGCAGATAAGTAGGAATCCACAGACCACTGGTTGAGGAAACACTAATACTGTTGGCTACAACCTGGATGGCCAAAGATGAAGTCCATGCATAGGTGCTGGGGTCCTTATTTATGCCATTGTGACAAAAATATATTTTCTTGTGATATTAATGTCTTCTGAAATGTAACAGCATACAGGCTGGTAGAAACTTACTCAAGAATTGAAGGAATATGCTGTCACTGTCTTTTGGGTATAACCCTGGTGGTGGCAGAAAAATCCTGTGCATTTTTTTCCATCCATCCATCCATCATCATCATCAAGAACACTCTCAAAATCTCAGTAATTATTCTGTTTATTCTATTTCCAGTCTGTCCAACAAAACATAGCTTCATTTCATTAATTCACATATGAAGCTCTTCCCATAGGAGACAGACATCTCACCTCAGAAAGTCTTGCCAACAACTGTGTTTACGACAATGTGCAAATACTAACATGCAGAGAGCACACCTTATAAATCACACTGTTCTATGATGTTCTTTTAGCCCTTCAGTGATGATGGAGCTTAAATGTAAAATTTCATACATCATAAAAGCTTACATCTTGTTCTGGAAGCACATCCAATATGTCAAGGTGGAAATACTTGGTGTGTGTATGTGCTAGCATGCAGCAAGGTGATGCTTATGCAAAATCTCAATATAATATATCTCAGACTCATAACTCTCACTCAAGTTCATGCTGTTCTGTCTTTTTTAGCATCATTTTCCAAGTGCAAGACCTTTTAAGAATTCTCACAGAAACATATGTGTATCAGTAATATGCCTCAGTTCATCACACTATCATGTACTTGCACAATGATGCATACCAACAGATGTCACATACATCACTCTCAATTTGATAATGTGCCTTAACGTGTCTGACATATTCACAGTTTGTCACCAACATCACACTTAACATAAACATTCTGTGTTTTGATATCACATGATACCAAAAGTTTTTGCACAAATTTTGCATCTCTCTGATGAGCTATTATATGATGTGCCACATTTCATGAGACTTTTCATCACATTGTTTATGAGAATGCTCATAAGCTGCAGTTGGTTGTAGGCAGCAACAAATTGATATACCTGCACAGAATTTGCAGTATGCTTGCGATCTGTGAGTCCCCTTATTGAGAAGACAGCTGTTATTTCATAGACAAGAAATATTTAAGAGACATAAATATTTGGAATAATGGTCCCACACGCATTATAATGGCCAAGGGAAACCATGGTTTAAGCCTTTCAGGAAAAATGTCACATAAAAAAAATGTCAACATACATATATTTACTTGGCTTTTCTGAGTAATGTTTATTACACAAAGGAGGTAAAGCTGTCCTTGTTAAGCCATAATGGCACAAAGGGGAAGTATAGGTATAGCTTTACTCAATCTTAACCGCAATACCAGATGGCAGGGAGTGATCAACTACATGACTGTCCACTTTACCCCTGGGGAAATAGCCATGATACCTAACTGAATATGAGGCTGAGTGGGATCTACAGCCGGTCTGGACAATTCAGAGAAGGGAACAAAAAACTCTCACCCCTGCCAGGATTCAAACCCTGGACTGTCCAGCCTATAGCCCAATCACTATACTGGCTACACTATCCCAGTCCCTATGTTTCTCATCTAGCAAGCTAGAATGGCGAAACAACAACTTCATACTGTAGATCAACCTCAATAAGAAGAATTATATAGGTTGCTTAATGTATGATAACGTCCTGCCTTTATGCTCTAGCAAGTAGTGAACACTGCACACTGCATGCTTAGTAAGTCAGGAGGAGGGTAGCTTAATACATGGTACTAAGAGCATGTCTAATGACATGACACAGACAGCAGATCATATAAATGCAAGTTAAAGTAAGTAACTTACAGTGCCACGTCTCATGTCCATTCGAGACTTTGTATTTAAGTACTGCATCATTACACACTGTACAACCACTGTATCTTTTCTTCATTTGAAAAACAGCAGTATGGACAGTAATGAAGAAACATATAATCTACTCAGTCTAAAGAAGTCATGTTTGCAGAGTTTTGAATGATCTCGTGTGGCCTCCCAGGGTTTGCAGCCCACATATTTGTAATAACTGCACTACTGTAAACTACAGAGTTCTGAGATATGATGCCACATAAATTGGCACATAGGTACAGAGTTCTGAGATATGACGCCACATAAATTGGCACATAGGTACAGAGTCCTGAGATATGACACCACATAAATTGGCACATAGGTACAGAGCTCTGAGATATGATGCTACATAAATTGGCACATAGGTACAGAGTTCTGAGATATGATGCCACATAGGTAGAGAGTTCTGAGATATGACTCCACATAAATTGGCACATAGGTACAGAGTTCTGAGATATGATGCCACATAAATTGGCACATAGGTACTACTAACATTCTGGAGAGGCTTGATGCAATTACCTTCAGGTAATCCAAGGGTAAACATTCTTCTCTGACTACCTTTTGGTGGCTGCACCCAACTTCTCCAAACAGCTGGTGCCTGTAACCAGATCTGCATGGTGTCACATTCCAGAAGACTGCAACTTTCTTTGGAAGTGCTGAGATAATCTCAAATTTCACTGCTATATTACACATCTGTGACACTGGTTGCAATAATGTAACACTGTCATTTGAGGTTGGTAGTGTATTTTATCCAAATCTCATTCACTGTACATGTTCAGCACATGGGCTTCACAAACAGGTTAAGCAAACTGACACAAACAGACTAAGGTGCCAATAATATATTGCCAGGAGCCATCCTGCCTGTTGCTAAAAACAGACTGAAAATACTCTATTGTATTGTAAAAACTTTGAACTAAAGTGATGCTATGTCAGTCTGACCACACAAGTAGTTAGAATTTGACATTAAATTCTTCACAGAGATCTAGGTGTAATTAAGACACACTTAAAAATTACATCAAAGTCTATAAGCAGTCGGAAACATTGTTCGTCACTCTGTGTGTAGACTTGTATGTTGCAGAAAATGTACGAAATAAAGATCATTCCTGCAGAACACATATGTAATGCTGATAGCAATTCATTTAATACTATGCAAAGAAATATAAAATACAAGTCTATCGTTACTGTAGAGAAACATGTATAGGGAAAGGACTCAGAGGGTCCACAGAAAATGCAATCAAATTTTGCAGCGATGCTCAAATACTCCCTTGTTACATATATGGACATCATTAGAGACAGGTGTCAAAAACAGAAAACTGAACTGTGTTATAGGCCTACTGCATTTGTGAGGGCATGAACCATCAGCAAGTCAATGTGTGTATTTAGACCAAAGATGCATGCAAATTGTGAAATTGTTAGTGGATAAAATTCCACGGACTGATCAGAACACACAGCACACATACCAATATGAAACTTATCCAGCTCTAAATGTCGCAGACCACAAATTTAAACGTCACAAAAATGATAACTGAACTACTTCTAACCATGTACCTAAGATTATGTTCAAGTACACCTAAGAGATGTAGAAGAGGGTTCCTTTCTGTCAGGAAGTACAGAAACCTTTTTGTAGAACATTCAAAATTTGATCCTAACTGCTTCGTAAATGTAACAGACCTAATTCATAATAAACCACTTCACTTAACACAAATTTGTTATTTGAGAGTAATAATATGTGCAAAAACTTCATTGACTTTCAAGAAAAATATGTTTTGTAGTCTTTTTTTCCTCACCAGATTACTTGTACACATGTGAGATAATGATAACACTGAAGATCAAACAAAAATAATACATTATCTATTAAGAGTAACTACAGTCATTGACCTAAAAATGCACTTAATGACAGAACTAACACAAAATTTTATACAGAAAGAGGAAAATCACTTGTTTGATTTCAATTTTGGAAGTTCGATTACACATGGAATTATAGAAATGTTAAAGGCTTTTTTTCAGCTTAGGTAATAACGTATAGCCTTCAGGATAGGGCCTTTTAAAATGCCACGTTTTTGCTGTGGCCAGGGCACTATTCAATTTAAATGTCCACTGCAGGACAATGTATTCCCTTTGACAGAAAGCAGATATACATTTAATGTGACAACAATGTCCTAATCATCCATCAAAGGATAGCAAAACATGGAGTGTTTAGTTGCAGAAAGTAAACGAGAACTGCACAATGTAAACCCTGTATCCCCCAATAAATAAAAACTTGCTCATGATGCTTATCACTGCTAAAAAAATACACATACAATGGAAATATCTCCAATTTAGTTGCAATAAGTAAACGGCACTCCCAGACATCTAAACATGTCCATGGGTGACATCATATTCACCAAACCCCTCTGACATATCACGTTAATTCAACAATGCATTGGTACTGACTGTTGAAGAAAGACAATGAATGAGAGATACAAAAGGGAAATAAGAAATAGGATGCACTTTACACAGCTTGTGCCATTTTAATCCCAAAGACACACTCTCATGCTGCATTTTCATGACCACATTATACAGGAAGAGGAAATTCAAGAGAATTGGTTAAGGAATAACTATAATCATGCACTGTATAAAGAATATGCAGCTACAACACTTAGATGATGTTAATCTCAGTTTACTTTTCAAGATTTATTTCATGTGTTGACAGTTACAAATAATAAATGTTGCTGCATTCATTTTAACTCTGTAACCAACTAATAAGAGACAACAACCAGAAAAATGCCATTCACAGCACTACATATAGAGGCAAGTATATGGTTTAATAATTACCCAGGTTTTCCTGTAGTTCCTATGAGCTGGATGCTATATGATTCTTCAAAGACTAAACAGTCTTAATGTGGTTTCACAGACAACAGAAATAGTCATTATTATGGTCTTCTGAGATTTGATAACATGTAGAAGTATCAATTCTGGAAGAAAATGTTGTGTTCTACTTCTTGCCTGTCTTGACTGTAGATGCAGCAGGTACCTATGAAACACTGGTACCCAACTATCGAATCATGTGTATTACTATAATGACAGCAGGGTTCAAAATAAAAAATGTAGCTTCTGCCACTTATTACACTTCTATACATGTCACTAAATAACTCTGAGATAAATATAAATATGAAACAAAAACTCTAAAATATGACTTTGTAAGATACTATATCTTGTTACACTGCATAAAACTCCAGAACTTAAAGAATAATCGCGCAATGCACAATGGATCTATATTGCCTAGGGTACTGTTTGAGATTTCTGTGACAAGAGTTGGAGTTTTACAGCATGTGAGAAATGGACAAGGGAAATCAAACCACAACAGTATGTAACCTAAGTATGGGGACAGAGAACAGAGATAGAGATAGATAGATATAGAAAGAGAGAGAGAGAAGGAAAAGGCAAACAAAGAATACCAGGTGTAATCTATTGCTTCACATGTACTATGATGGCATGTACTCAGTTTTATAAATTACTTAAAAATTCTCCATTTGCTGTAGACGTTTGTAGATGGTGGTTATGAAGGAAACATTAAGGATGGGGGGGGGGGGGGGAAAACCCAGTAAAGTTCCCTTTTCAGTAAACAAAAGTGGTTTAATTGTCTTAATGCTGGTACTAATTTTACACCCATCTAAAAAAAAACTTGTTACACTGCACCATCTCCTCACAAAAACCAATGCTGGAAATAAACACATTTGCTTACTCACACACACACACACACATCTACACAGAAAACTTTAGCAATTAAAACATTCCAGTACTGCAGTATTCAGTGGACCACTTGTATATAAATACCAACACACACCACAGGGATATTACTCCCTTCAAATGATAATGACAGTAATAACATAAATGGCTGTCTGCAACTAAACGTAATAAATTAAGGAGTTTAAAATACCTGTAATTGATCTACATTTTTAGCACATTTCAATTGATAACACTATATTTTAACTGCACATGTGCGCACCTTGGACAACATTTATTTTAAATGCATTCCTTGTAAATGACATCTCTGAAGATGGTCTACAGGGGCTGAACAAGTAGGAGGACTATCACAAAATGAAAATAGTTACATATGGTTACATGTGCAATTAGTTGAATTAAATATCATATACTGTACTGTACACTGACCTACATTCATGTAACATTTCATATGGTGGTAAGTCACACAATTATATTATTCTACCAAACCCTCGTCCAACATGGAGGTTAAGGGGAGTGACCAGAATGTGTTGGGCAAAAGTGCATTGTCCACACTTCTTATGGGAAAAACAGTATTGTGTGAATGCCAACACTTATAAAACCCCTATCCCCCATCACCTAGATATCTACACAGTGCTTAAGTAGCTGACATTGCTGCTTCGAGGATGGTTGAGTGAGTAACTGACTGTACATATCTGCATGTATTGAAATCTGTCAATGTTTGGGAAAATTTTTTAACCACATATTTATTTTCAGCTACGTTCATGAAAACTGGGCTGAGCAAAACCGCCATTGGCGAGAGGTTATTGTATTCAATTTATGTAATGTATAATTTACCTACTGTATAAGGTTTTTAGGCACCATTTTGTAGAAACAGGATCTGCTCCATTATTTTCATTTCCTTCTCAGTGCTTCCCAATACTGGGCTTTAATGGTGCTGTCACTTGTGCCAATATGAGGGTTATCGAGAAATTAAAGGCACAAAGCAGGTGGGAGGGGAAAGGGAATCACTGCTGTGAAAGCAGCAACACTTTTGTATCTAGCATACTCCCCTTTCTATTTGTTTTTGCATTAACAGCAACATTTGGCAGGCCAGAAGTTTCACAAAAAAGGAGTGAAAAATGAAGTCTTAATATGGTTGCATGTGCAGGTGGCAGAGTCCTTTGACATTGGAATACAAAAATAGTACCAAGGCTAAATAAATGCCTTGACAAAGGTGGTGATTATATTGAAAAATAGCTAAAGTTATGTGTTGCAAGAGTTTTTCACTCCATTTTCTTAATGATTATTTTAATTTTTTTATTTATATCTTTACTTTCTGGATGTCCTACATACATAAACTGAAACATGTGGATTACAGGAAAGCATACTGTGCTATACATAAGCAAATAATTTTAGTGATCGACACTGTCTAATGTGTTCACAAGGTGCAATGCAAAAAGTCTATAAAACATCAAAACAAGACATGGTAGTAAAATATTTTTCACTGGAAATATGGAGGTAAATATAATATATAAGCTAAGAATAGTTAATGAAAACATCATAAATATATGTAATGTGTTACAGGGGATACTGCCAAGCTATTTTACATGAGAGTGCTGAATTAGATGAAAATCAGATCTGTATTGTACATCTGCAACCACATATCTACATTTGTTTGTCATAAATGTGAGAAAACTATAAACATAATACAAATGGTGAATTGAGACAACTGGTACACCCTACAAAAGCGGTGAGAGAGAATCAGTGATGCTCAGGCTACAGTACAAGTGTGTCCTCACTGACAACTATTATGTGACACTGTCCAGCACTGAACTATGGTTCTTGATATGCGTATTCAATAGCGTCTTGGTAACGAATGCCTTGCCACAAAATTCACACTTGTAGGGTCGCTCCCCTGTGTGGTAGCGCATGTGAACTGACAGTGATGAACACTGTGTAAAACACTTGCCACATTCTTTGCAGGTGTAAGGTTTCACACCTGTGTGAGTGCGCTCATGAACATTCAAGTATTTAGAAGAACTAAATGCTTTGCCACAAACATCACACACGAAAGGTTTCTCACCTGTGTGGGTACGCTGGTGTGTTTGCAATGACACACCACTTGTCAATGCCTTGCCACAGATATCACAGATGTAGCTGGCCTCTCCTCTGTGGGATCTCGTATGTTTCAAGAGTTTGTTTCTAAATAAAAAGCTTTTCCCACATGTTTCACATGAAAATCGTTTTGTGTTTCTCTCTGGGTCATGGATTTTTCTGTGAAGTATCAATTTCTTCTTCTCTGGGAATTCCTTCCCACAGGTTTCACACCTGTGTTTCTCTCCTCTGTGATAACCCCCCATGTGCCCTTGATAATCAACATTCTTGTAAAAACCTTTGCCACATAGTTCACACTTGAATCTATATTCCTGTAAATGCCTCTGCCTGTGGACTTTCAGATTTGATATTGATCCACTTGCATGCCCACAAATATTGCACACATATTTCTTGGTTTCTACATGACGTTTCTTATGTGCTGTTAGTTCATGATTTCTCTTATATTTGACGTTACATATATCACATGCATATGGACGCTCCAAAGTGTGTGATACCATGTGCTTTTTCAACAAATACATTCTTGGGTACATCTTCTGACAAACTGTGCACTGAAATTTCTTTGGAGTGATGTGCAGTTTCATATGGGCACTCAGGGTGTTCTGGCTCTTGTACACTCTTTTGCAGAGTGAACAGGGGAAAGATATAATACCAAATGGTTTATTATTGGCTGAAGTCACACTGTGAACATTTTCAATTCCTAGAGTAGAACACGTGGAATCTTCTTTTTGTATAGCAGAGCTGTCAGGTAATACTACAAGAATGATGCCACCAGGTATCCACCTAGAAAGAAGATAGACTCATTATAAGATACTGACCATGGTATTACACCATATCTTATCACTGACTTATGCAATAATAAGACACAAGACAATGTAACATGTCATACTATGAATATCAGAGTCCTCATAATACCACAATGACCATACACCATGAACACAACAGTTGTGACATAAAATAATATGGAATACTGAAAAATGATGATGAATCACTGTTTCAAATTTCACAGTTTAACAAAGAAATATTTCACAACTATCATACTATAACCAATATCACCACACAACTGGCAAGAGGAGTGTAGAAAATAATAACATATGGCATACAAGCCATTCAACTGTGTGAGAAAACCATAAACAAATTTATTTCTTGTTTTAGACTGTGAATGTATGCTGCACTTTAATTTGAGAAAATGCGTATATAAAGAGGACAAGGGTTCAAATGAAGAAAATATCAGATACTTTAGGAGTCTGGTTTTGGTTTGATATGAACTTTAAAGAAGCAGTAATAACCATAATAATTTTTGAAGTGTAGCCTAACTATTAGTTAAGAAATCTAAACTTAATGAAAACTTCAAAGGAAGTAAATAAGGAATGTCAGCTGTCTCTACCTGTTTTGTGTGTGTGTGTGTGTCGGTGTGGATATGGGTGTGTAAACATGTCAACTAGTTTCAAATGTATTGTGTATAAAGATGACATTATTTACAAAAGAATGGGCAAATGGGCAAACTGCTGATATCCTTGACCTTGATATGTTTTGTAATTTCATATCTTGGCAGCTCAGAGCAACAAATCACAACAGCTAGGTTGTGCCTGCTCAAGTTCAGCATGTCCTTGGTTTGACTCAAAGCTGGATGCCCTTTTGCATTTGAAGATATACAAATTCTACAGCTGTCAGAAATTTGAAAGTTCAAAGCAGGCTTACAACACAGAGATGCAGCAGTGTAACATAGTTCATAAAGTTAAACTTACTAATAAATCCGAGTATTTCCTTCATGCAATGAGCTTGAATGTCAGAAATTACTATGGCCTTTCACAGGACAGATTTAAGACATTTCTGATTTCAATGCAAATGTACACTGAAGGGTCCTACGTATTCATTATTCTGACCTGACAATGGAGATGGAGCAATTTAAGAATTTACATATAAAGTACAATTTACATATGAAGTCTGCAATAAACCAGCCCATGCAGACACATAGACTGCAGCAGCCTTAATCTGGCCCTGGTCTTTCAATATCTGGATTATGCAAAATGGCTGCCAAGTGATCTTGTCATATAGAATGATATACCACATATGCTCCACATGGAAATGTATAAACAGGTGCGTTTGGAGAATTTTGAAGATCTTATGGCCTAATGGTACCTCAAAGACAGAACTGTAGCTGCATGCATAAGAGAAACCAGTGCCAGTGCAAATCATACTGCAGAAATAGATGTGGATTGAACAAACACTGACAAAGGATCCCCCTGCCATACAGAAACAATCTGCAAGTTGGAACCCCCAAGAACAACACAGAACAGTCGGAAAAAACCTGAAGGATAATGATAGAGGAGGAAGCTCAAACAGTGGGAAAGACTTGGACAAAGGTCAAGGCAACAGCTGTAAACAAAGTCTGTTGGCGTAGTTTCATGGATACTGTTAACTCTGAAGCACAGTAAAAGGAAATTGGATGACATGACTGTTTGACATGGAAAAAATGGGGAAATGAACACAGACCCACTTCCCCAAATGTCGAACACCTGGCAAATGCATACTATCAAACTTTGGAGCAGAAAGTGGCATAAGAGACTTATGAGGTAATGTAGAAATCTATCTGTATGCACCAACAAACTTTTTTTTCAATCCATGGAACAATGTGAAATTACCATTCAGTTAAAATTTTATAAGTACAGACACTGAGAAGAACATTTATCTTGCAGAATCTTCTTCTAAAGACAGGTGCTATATAAATTTCATAAACCCAAACCAGTCACCTTCTAGAGATAGGTACTACCTAAATTTCACAAATCTAGATCAGTCACCTTTTAGAGACAGGCATTATCAGAATTTCATTAAGTCACATTGGTGAATTTCTATGTACAGGTGCTATTTTAATTTCACAGTCACATCAGTTACCTCAATATTCTGAACCTAGCAGCTTAACAAATTTTATGTTTTGTTAACTGTGCATCCTTGTATAATCTTGTAAATGAAGCCAACTTGGTGCACAATTCCTCTTAGTATGTTTATTTCTTTTCTCTACATGCTTCAGGCTACTATGGGTCCATCATCAGAAGAAATAACTGTATCCATGTGACACTTGATATTTGTCACTCTGTGTGGATGACTGTCTGGTATGCAGGGTGGAATTCCACCCTGCATACCAGACAGTCATCCACACAAAGTGACAAATACCAAGTGTTGCACAGATACAGTTATTTATCTTGATGACGGCCACATAGCCTGAAGCAAGTAGGGAAAAGAAATAAACATACTAAGAGGAATTGTGCACCAATTGTCTTTACTTACAAGATTACACAACCTAACAAACCTTCGACATTCACTGTAAGACCATAAATTACTAATAATTCTTGACACAAAGTAAGCCAAATTTACACTGACATTTTGAAGTCTTTCAAAGGGTGAAGCATTTAAGTGGATCTTACTTACTGTTACATTTTATTGCATGAACTGTGACTGCCACACCAAGAGTGCCATACTGTCACAAGTCAACAGCGTTCTGTGACACTTCCTTTGTGATCTACATACATTACTTACTCTTTGCAGGCATCATTACTATAAGATGAATCTTATTTTCACTAAAAGATACATCCTGAGAACTGTGCTCTTCTGGGCTATTAGCAGCAAGTAGTAGTAATTCCTTACTGATGTTCTGGGACAACATAAAGGTTCCATCTTCAAGGGTCAAGAATCTTGTATATATATACATGCACATACAAGAATGATTTTGTTTACAATAAACACAAGGACTACAAGAACAATGGAAGTACAACAACCAAACATGGAAGTATGAGCTTCACACATGGGAGAAAGCCCCTCAAATTCCATGATGGTTTTCTTTTGGGTTTACATGTAGTGCCTTAAATGCATATTAGACATTTCAGAAAAACATACTGCCTCCATGTTCAGTGCAAGTGAATCTGGTTCAGGTGTATGCCAAAGTGGTTGGAGAGAAAGGAATATGTGGATTATATGGGAAATTACACACATTTCATTTTCTCAATGTCAGCATCCACCTGCATCACATTCAGTCATCCTTCTGCGGAAGGCAGTACATTCCTCTGAAACATGGAACACATACCTACAAAATGGTGGAGAAATTTATCAACAATCACTATGAAAACATGAAAAATTATATCCGTGGAACATGTAGAAAGGAAGGCTGGGTGGGGGGGGAGTGGTTTCAGAGCCAATGTGGTCATGTTGATAGAGAAAAAAATTCCTGCCTGTGGAAAGAACAAAACCCTGGAATGCCAATCCATTTTTACTGTCTGAGTTACACCGGCTCCAGAACACAATGATAATAGCTGATGCATGGAAGTTGTTGTGGCCATCTGTTATTAAGAAATGTAAGCCTATGGCAGTCAAAAAAATCAAACACTAGCGACCTGTATGTTGTTGTCACAGTATAGAAGGTTCCAGTTGCAGTGTAATAAAGCATACACAGGCATACTCTTATGTTGTGGTATTAGTGATTTAAAAAGAAACACATTTGAAAATCAGTAGAACAGATGACAAAATATATTTTTTAAGAAAAACATATATGTCATACTGACATAAATATCTGCATATGAATAAAAATTCACAAGTTAATCATGTAACATTGGGCTTGAATACCATGAAGTTACACTTCTTGTGCACTAACTATATCAAACATGAATTCTCCAGAGCATAACTTGAAGAGGAGAACACTACAAGTAACTGGCCAGTGCAGTACAACATACAAATCCCGTGAATAGAAACTAAAAATACTCATTTGAAACATGTAGCAGCTTTAGTACATTATTTAGCAAGAAATCCTATACAATTAATCCTTCATTTCCAAAGAACAGGCACACTTGAATAAGAGCTATGACATCTGTAACATTCTGACTATGATGGAAATAAATATTATGTCTCAGTCTTTACTATATTCCTCACTCCTCTTCCAAGTCAACTGAATAATGAGCTTTTTTAACAGGGATTCTTCAACAGCACAGTACACATTACATAGAATCAAATAGTAATATGACTGTGGAAGGAACAGATTGTGGTCTTGTGTCTTAAGAAATACCCTGGCTTCAGCTTCCACACATTGACAGAGTTCACAGAAACCTCAGTCAAAAATCCTTGTAATGGGCCAGATTTAAAAAAATGGGCTACAAAGTATAAAACAGAATTTTGATCCCTCACACAAGCTAACATCAACTTCTTGACAACTTGCCTGATATAATATAGCAAAGTAAATGGCCCAACTGTGCTTAATTAAGAACCATTCCACAAACATGTATATGTAAGTGGAGGCAGAACACATGGTACTTACAAAAACAAAGTGTGAGGAGCTCCTATGTACATGTATTGAATGTGTTGCTGCCTGGCTTAGTAAACATTGCAACACTAAAAAAAACACCTTCTGCAGGTAAGCAATGCTATCTGCATTTTGAAATGTAAAGTTTCTACGCAGAGGAAAAATATACCAGTAACAGAAACTGATAGCTATATAATTACAGGCAGCATATATTTTGGCATGCAGTGTACCACAACACAAACTTACCAGACACAAATATAAGTATGCCACAAACTAGAACTGAACTGTCTCTTTAAATCATATTTGAAGTTTATTGTTTAACTTTCCTGCAGAATAAACATGACATGAAAGAACAGTGTTCAATTCACAGCACGGACAAGAGATTTTCCTCTTGTGCACAATGTCCAGACCATCTCTGAAGCCCACCCAGCTTCCTACCACACATGCACCACTGGCTCCTTCACCAAGGGTAAAGTAATTAATTTTTGAAACTAACGACTCACCTCCAGATTGTGTCCAGAGTAAGAAGAATAGCTCTGCACCCCCCAACCCCCCCCAGTCTTCATGGCATCATGTGTAATGAAGCATATGTTCAAATTTAACTTTTATTGTATACAACTGCTACATTGTACAATTAAAAGCTCCTTTCCTTGCAGAAAGTACAGGAATCAGGCTAGTGTACATGTTCCTGCAGCAATGCTGATGAAGTCTCCCATCAACCGGGATATGACATACATGTACTGCCTCCATCTTAGAGATAGTTCAGTGGGACAGGAAGAGAGGAACTACTTTAGAAAATATCATTATGTAATAATTGATACAAGATGCTCTACTGACTTCATAAATGCAAGTGATTTATTGCATCATGTAAAATACAAGTTAACACAACAACAGCATTTGAAGACAAGATAATTCAAAGACAACTGAAGGCATTTTAAGAGTGACATATGCCTTTTAACCTATGACCCAAATTAAGCACTGGATACTAGACTGTCCATTAAGTGTACGCACAGTGACAGACATGGAATATGTGAAGTGAGTGGATGAAGTTAAAACAATATGGAAGCTCAATGAATAACACCAAGTTAGGCAAGCATTTCTTATATCAACTTATTAGAAGCAGATTTAGAATTGAGACTACATCTGGAATATGCAAACTTACAAAAATATGCTGAGGAAATGCTGAATTATATCAAAAGAAAAGGTACAAAATTTCAGGCAATAAACAGACTATGTATACCATGATACTGAGGGCTATAAACAGAAATAAAATGGTTATTTTGGCTAGTCCTCTGAAAATGTTGCAGAAGATATCATATCTCATAAACTACATCCACAGTCCTCTAATACTGTGAACCTCAAATGGAAATGTGTCCACCACTATTGAATAGCACACACTTGTAAAGCATACCCAAGAGTGATGTCATTATTGACATCAAATTTATATGCAAAGTTGCACCTAGAGCAATGCACGGTATTCACTCTCAAGAGATACACACTTGTTTCAGCAAGGAAATGTATTTCTTGAATAGTAAAATTAAACATTCTGGGACAGCATGGTAGCTATGATTAATATTCAGTTTACTTGCCAGTTAAAAATACCTTGAATGAATAACCCATGCTGATTGTGACTGCAGTAAAAGTAAACTCAGAGACACTGCACTACACTCAGTCATGGTTCTTGATGTGTGTGTTCAGCAGTGTCTTGGTAACAAATGCCTTGTCACATAATTCACACTTGTATGGTCGCTCCCCCGTGTGGTAGCGCATGTGAATTGAAAGTGTTGAGCACTGTGTAAATCCCTTGCCACATTCTTTGCAGGTATACGGTTTTGCACCTGTGTGAGTGCGTTTGTGAACACTCAGATAGTTTGATGTGTTGAATGCCTTGCCACAAATGTCACACATAAAGGGTTTCTCACCTGTGTGAATACGTCTGTGTGTTTGGAGAGACACCCCACTTGACAATGCCTTCCCACAGATATCACAGATGTAGCTGGCTTCTCCCCTGTGGGACCGCATATGGATCAAAAGTTTGCTCCTAAAGAAAAAGCCTTTCCCACATGTTTCACATGGAAAACGTTTTGCATTTCTCTCTGGGTCATGCAGTTTCCTATGCCGAACGAGATACTGCTTCTCTGGGAATTCCTTTCCACATGTTTCACATTTGTGTTTTTCGCCTCTATGGTACCCACCCAGGTGTCCTTGGTATTCAACGTTCTTATAAAAACCTTTGCCACATAGCTCACACTTAAATCTGTATTCTTGAAAATGTCTCTGTCTGTGGCCTTTCAGATTTGTTGCTGAACCACTTGCATGGCCACAAATATCACAAACATGACTCTTGATCCCTGCATGACGTTTCTTATGAGCTACAAGCTCATGGCTTCTCTTGTATTTCATGTTACACAGGTCACAAGCATATGGACGTTCTGAGGCATGAGATACCATGTGCTTCTTCAGCATGTACATTCTTGGGTATGCCTTCTGACAAACTGTGCACTGAAATTTTTTTGGAACTGCATGCAGTTTCATGTGGATATCCAATGCATACTGACTCTTGTATATCTCTCTACACACTGAACAAGGGAAAGTCCCTGAACTAAACTGATGTGTATTTCCTGAAGCCAAACTGTGAACATTCTGTACAATTATAGTAGATTTCATGGAGTCTTCTTTTTGTATAGGACTGCTGTCAGGCATTCCTATAAGAATGACACCATCGGGTATCCACCTAGAAAGAAGATAGATATATTACCATGGTGTTATTCAATCTGTCATACATTACATCAAAATTCTTCAACCAGTGATCTGTTTGGCATTATTTATACAAGCACAAGGAACACTGAAATTAATGGCGTATTTTATTTTAAACAGGCCACTCTGTAATCGACTACCAACTGGTAAGTGACAGAAACACTGTTAGTGGCCAAATATCTGTATTAAGAGCATTATTTCAGAAAGGTTCAAATGAAATAGTCCTGATGGTAACAATCATTAGAGGTATATGAGGAGGCAACAGCTAATATTCTACACTGTGACCATATATACAAAACCAAATTGAATGAACTGAAGTTCTAGGAAATATCCCTGCATAACTCAGAAGCTATAAGTAAAACCCACCCAACTGCAGCCATGAAGACTGACCATGATTGTTCAGCCTGGTTTCACTACTGTTCCTCCGGATATTCTTCTGCACAATATCGCTACTACCATTGGATAGAAACACACCAAACCCCACAAACCAAATCAAACTCCAACTACACAAACCTTGATTTTCTGATGTGTTTATATTTGGAATGTTAAATATAATGTAGAGCATGTTGCAACAGATTCAACACCTGACATGGATAAACCCCAAAAGCTGAAAATGTAAAGCAGCCTGCATGCTGTCTGTATATCAATGGCAGAGTTTATCAGTTGGTGCAAAATGAGGCACCAGTTGGTGTACCTGTAGGACGTTTATCTGTTCAAACAGTAAGATAATATTCCATTGTTGTACTTCCTTCAAGTAACGAGTCCTAGAGAGAAAAGTACCAACTTGTGTGAGAGATTTAATTGGCAATCTTGATTAAACATGAGCTCCAGTTGCATGTTCAAATACAACTCCTGGTTACGAATTGGTTACACTGACTACGATTTTGTGTGGCTTACTGATTTTTACTTAATGGCATACAGCATTTAAGATGGGGCCATGAATGCTTCCTACATAGTCTCACTTCCTC
>Ga0123354_10000436_pt1 | contig 40903 bp, 27 predicted proteins | sample TergutLab28metaG_2_FD_97872 | JGI IMG/M metagenome (GOLD analysis project Ga0123354, IMG submission 97872) | Labiotermes labralis P4 segment gut microbial communities from Petit-Saut dam, French Guiana - Lab288 P4 | ecosystem: Host-associated > Arthropoda: Insects > Digestive system > Gut ... | reverse complement strand
TTTTTTTATATGTGGTGGGGTGGGGGGGGGGTGGGTTGGAAAAAAATAAAAAAACCCAAGTTTTAAAAAAGGGGGGGGGGGGGGGGGGAATTTGAATAGCTGAGGACCTGTTAGCTTCTCAGAAAGGACTCTGCTCCATGAAGTTAGTTATGTATACCTATATTTTATTTTGTTTTATACAATATATATAGTATAAATTGAGATCTCAATCATATATCAGTAACTTCTGGAAACCCAAATTTTTGTATTTTTAAGATTTACATTTTTGTAACAGCTGATGGCCTGATGAAGACTGGTGTGGCTGAAACATGTTGCTATTCTTAATGTGATACTGTAATTAGTTATAAAGTTGTGACAACAGTAATAATAGCCCCTGTATTGATACCTTCTACATAACTGTGAAGTCAGGCACTCACCAAAGAGTGAAGTAAAAGGATGGTATGGGTTGGCATTGCTTGCTTGTGAGTATGAGATTATGTAAATATGAGAAAATGTAAAGTTCTCTGCGCATATGATGCTAAGTAGGTACAGAACACTGAATTGTACTTCCGCTATTTTCATATCTCCACAGAAACTGAAACCTGAGATAGCACACTTTGCATAGTACCTCAACTATTTTATGTTCCAGGAATGATGATGCAATTCTCAGCAATGGTAAGAGATCCTTCTCACATTCAAAATGTCCAGATTGGCTCTTTGGACCACCCATCTTCATACCAATGAGAGCCAGAGCACTTGCCCCAAGGGCAAGTGGTGGGAAATGAAGCTGACCACTTACCCTCATCTAGTGCCAAGGTTAAGAATGACTGGAACTGTATCTTCAATTCCCACATGCCTTCATGGTATGCATGAGGGCAACTTTGCTTTCATCAAAATAACCACTTCAAAAAATAAACATTCAGTGCTATATCGAGGTACACACACACTGCATTTGCAAATCATGTATTTTTAGCTCTTCTTCACATTGTGAGAACCCATTATAACAGCAATTCATGAGTTTATAAAAACTCACTATATCAAGGTTATATTGTAATTAAATCACTAACGTTATATCCGAGCTACTAACCCGTCCTTCTCTCCTGTCATGCCCAGCAGCCTGCCCTGTGGCTACAAGAAGTTTGTTGGGGTGAACAGTAAGGCTGCAAAACAGAGAAGCTTAATTTACATTACATGCAAAACAATCTTTTACTGTATTACAGAACTTACAGTGGAACACTTGAGACCAAGAAACATGTCCTGAAGTCATTGTTCTGGAATCCAATAGAAGTTAACACATTATAACTCTCTTATATGAGAGAAAGTCAGAAAGGAAGTTTACAGCCATGTATCTCAAAAAGTTATAAAGTCAGTATTTAATATGAACCACTGGGTTAAGAGCTATTTTTCAGTACAGTACCTATGAAGACTGCAACACTCTACCACTGTAGTTTTGAGTTTCTCTCTCTCCTGTCAATATGTCTGCATTTTGCTTTTACAAACTATCACTTAACTGCTGCTTCCAGACCATTAATTTAATGTGTTGACATGCAAATGATGCAGTTTCTGGAAGTGAAAATTGATGACATGGGAAGTATGGTGAAATGATGGCTGAAAGGAAAAGAAACTGATGTATATAGACAGTGGATAAGAAAGCTTACCACATTCAGGCCTCAGTCTCTGAAGGGTCTACATAGAAAAACAGTTACAATATTTATAATGTTACATTTTACCCAAAATAAATACTGTCTCAATAACTTTAAGATGTATGCTGTGTAAACTGATTTTCTAACCAACAATACAACTTCACAGCAACATGAAATCAAACTGTCTTCAAATTACAACACATTTACTCTCTTTCAAATAATCCTGCCATATACCATACTTCTAGATAAATGCAGTTTCATATTCTAGCAGACTTACCACTTAACATCATCAGTGTGGCCAAGATAGTGTCTCTGAGACTGCTCCTCTACATTATACAGAACAACTACACCTGCCACAAAATACACCATTTCTCCTGTAGGAAGCAGATACAGATTGGAACGGCAGTCACGACCTCGATAGCCATACCTGTATGCTGTTAAGATCCTTATATTCATACCAACAGTTCTGACATATAGTAAGACTAAATGAGACTAACCAGAGGACAGAGGCAGCAGGCACCTGTGAAACAATGATGTCTATCTACCAGATAACACAGCATCACATCTCAAATGACAGTAATTTTCTGTCACCACCCAGAGAAACTCATATCTCACAATAAAAAGAGAAGGGTGGATATCAAGTACATACATACATGCCTGCATACATACACACACACATACATTCCATGTCATAAAGACAGTAGAATGTGGAACAATTCATAAATACACAAAAATTTACAGTGTAAAATACTACAACACTTTACAAAAACAGGATTACATATTATCTTAACACATAAAAAATTCATCTACTGAGTAAAAATAGTGTATATGTACTTTCTTAAGGATGCTTTAAATTTTGCCTTGTCCTTTCTTGAAAACAAGATAGGTTGGCATTTGGTCTATGAAGATGATGCTTGTTCCTTGCATTAATATTGTGTACAGACAAAATTGTTTGAAAAATTTCCTGATTACTCATAAAAAATTTCGTTAATGAAAGTATATACTGGCATGGAACAGGCAGAATCTTTACTTATTTAGACAGACTTTATGAAGTTTCAGGTTGTGTACCAGCCACAATTCTGATAATTTTCTTTTGTAAAGTAAAAACCTTCCCACTGTTGAAAGAGTTACACCCAAAAATTATTCCATATTTTATAAAAGAATGAAAATATGCGTAGTACATTGAATTGAGAGTGTTAATGTTACTTACATGGACCATTCACCTAACAGCATAATATGCTCCACTTAATTTAGGAATCATTTGCTCAATATAGTTCTCCCAATTTGTGTGGTTATCAATTTGTAAACTACAAAATTTTGTTATTCGTTGTTCTATTTATATACTTCTCCTTATAACCAATATGTAATGCGGAATGTGATGAATTCTTTATCTGTTTCAATATATTCATTTTATCTACACTGAGAACTAAATTACTGGTAGCAAACCATTTAATCATATGAGAGAGAACTTAATTTGACACTGAACAGAAACCTTCGAAATTTCTGCATGAAATTATGACACTAGTTATCATCAGTAAATAATATTGGTTCTGATACAGAATTTATTTTCATGAGAAGGCCATTTGTATATCTTATGAACACCACAGACTCTTGAATTGATCCTTTGGGAACTCCATGTTTCAATGTAACCCAGTCAGCAAACAAATTTCTATTAGTTCAATCTGACCTGAACCACACTTCAAACACTTCTCGAATTCCACAGAAATGTAATTAAGTTACCAAAATTTCATGATTCACACAATCAAAAGCCTTTGTCAAATCACAGACAATTCTTCCAATATGCATTTTTGGTTAACAGATATGAATACACTATCTGTTAGTCTAAAGGCAGCATCTTCAGTTGATACCCTTTTCCTACAACCATATTGTTCTGTGACCAGTATGCAGTTTACATGCAGGTGTTGGGCTTACTCTACTGTGTACAGCTTTTTTAGTACCTTAGAAAAAAAGGGTGAATAATGAGATAAGCTTGTAATTTTTCATACTATTTTTGTCTCCTTTCTTGTAAACTGATTTCACTACTGCAATTTGAAGACAGTCAGGAAAAATACCTGTATGTAGCAAGTGATTATAAATGTAGATTAATGGGTGACTCATGAGAGATGCACAAGATTTTAATATATTACTTACTTCATCATAACCTGATTTTTTTTTTGTTTTGTTTTTAGGAAACATATTATACTTTTTATCTCAGCTTCAATGAAAGGGATTATTTTTAGGCTGGAGAAGTTTCCAGCCTTTAGAATTGAGGTAGAATTTCCCTTCCCTGTTTCCTGAATGTTTAATTTTTCAGTAACTGTTATGAAGAAATTATTGAAGGCAATGGCCATATTTGTTGGATCCTATGCTTTTCTTCATTCCCAAGTGTGGTGGGAACCTGTTCCACCAAATGTACTTTTCCTGTACCTTGCTTTATTATGTTCCATGTTTTTATTTTGTTATTAGATTCTGCTATAAGTCTTCTGCTTGAATAATATCTTATACAAGGGGCCATCAGAAAGTGATGCTTCCTAGTTTTATTTCATACTATTGACAAGTTGAACATGTGAAAATTTCACAGTGTCACTATAGAATTGGTCGGGGCATAGTTATTTTCCAATGCAGTCTCCATCTTTGTTTACAAGAGCATATATTCCTGCCTAATAAAAGTTGCCCTCCCTCCTCTGCATCCAATGGTGCAGTGCCACATCACTGGCATAATGGTATCCTTGCAGGCTTTTTTTCAAAGGACCAAACAGGTGCCCACCTCCTAGTGCTGGGCTGAAAATGGCTAGAAGCTACACCTCCACCTCCTGTCTGTGCCTGCATAGGCTGTCATGGGGTGACCTTCACTCTCACTTTCTGATTGTCTCTTATATAACAAGAAGTAATCAATCATAAAGTGCATCTTCACATCAGCAGAAGTCAAGTGTGTATTTATAACTCCTGCAATGTGGGAAATTGTGCTCTTGATGGTCAGTTTTTCACATGGCAAAATTTTCCATCCTAACAACATTCTCATTACTAGTTTAATGCATACTCTTACACTCTTATTCCCCATTCTGAATACATCTGCCTTCCCTCCTTTCCAATTAAACTTATAAAAACCTTCTAGTGCCCTTCCAGATCCTCATACAAGCTGTCCTAATACCAATTTTAAATTCCCTCAGAGCAGCACTTCATGAAATTGTTCCTGTACTGTTACATACACAACATGGCAGACCAATCTATGCCTTTTTAAACAAAATACAAGCAAGATTAATACTTCCACATTTTATTTTTTTCACAAAATTCCATGTGTTAGAAAGCACATCACACACACAGGATGTCAATGATATCACTTATATCACCACAATGTTGCACTATGGAATGTCAGTTCCCCACTGCTTGCCATACCATCTCCACCAGCATTGTTCCATTTCCATTCTTAAAATTCTATTCCATTTCTGTGATAACTATTGGGCGACTAGAATATATTTGGCCCAATCAAAAACCTCACAGTGTGATGCAAGGTACTAGAAAAATGAACTTAGTCCAGGTCCTGTTTGATCAGGCCTCATATACCTTGCATGGCAGGAACCCCCAAAGGCAGCAGTCACATGCAGACAAATCAGGTGATCTTGCAGGCAACAGAACATCCTCATTACACTTTCTGCAGAACTTTCATTGAGTGTCATGCAGTGTGTGAGTTGCTGACCCATCTTGCTGGATAAGCAAATTTTGAACTAACAATCAGGTGCATTTTTTTTATGTAACAGTTACTGTAATGCTTTCATCATCTCAAAACAAGCGGGGAACAATCACTACACAGCATACTGCATCGTATCACTGTCAAATTTTTACTGTGAAGCGATCAATGGTGGAGTGGAATTCTATTCTTCAAAGTAACTGAAGTTCTGCTTACTTATATACTGAGAGAGAAGTGTGCTTTGTCTGACATATGATGAAGACTAATTCACCACCATCCAAGATGTAGAAAAGTGCTCACAAAAGATATGCAATTATTTGAGCCATAACTGCTTAATACTTGTAGCCATATTTTGAAAGGATGAAAATTGAAATATTTGTATGAGATTCACAGAATGGGAATGCTCAGTGGCCCACAGTATGTCCTGATTCGTCCCCTTGTGACTGCTTCCTTACAGGATTATCTTAGGACCAACATACCTGTAACCCTAGGTTTACTGCTGAACTGCAGCAGAATATCAGAGAAGAAACTTCAGCAGCACTCACTGACAAAAAATGGCAAGTAATGGAGAATTTACACTCCACAGGATAACAATGTATACAATTCGTGATACCATTGCTGAAAAGTACACAATGTGTTTAGAACACTTCAAAATTACTTCATAGTGTCTACCAATAACAAGTTAAAATATTTTCTTTTTGGTTTAAGTCCATTTCATTTCAAAGCCATCACATTTCCCTCCTGCAACCTGTATTAACATCCTATTAGTACCAAACTGCCATTATCTTAAATTGGTTCATTATCTACCATGTACCTCAATTACAATGTCATAAATAAAAAACTATCCCATGTACATATAGGAAGCAGGGTAGTGTAGCCAGTATAAGAAGCTATAAGCTGGAGAGTTGGAGTTTCAAATCCCAGTACAGGCATAAGACTTCTCCCTGCTCTAAAATGTCCAGGCTTGCTCTGGAGCCCAGACAGCCTCCTGTTCAATGGGTAAGCAGAGTTCTTTCCTGGGCTGAAGCAGCTGGGGCACAAAGTTAACCACTGATGTCCACCTAGTGCTGAGGTTAGGTATGAGTGAAGTTATACCCCAACCTCCCATTAAGAGCACCTCTCTTTTATTCCTACTCCAACAAGTTTCAGTGTTTCTGGTCCATTATCAGGGAATACACTTACACAAATCTATATGCAATCATTAAAGTTTACAATGACCTATTAAACAATGATTTATGTTTTGTTATCTAATATGTTAAAACTTCCTAAATTACTATTTATTTATGCATATATGATTTCAATTTTATTTCTGTTAGTACTCTAACTCTACATCAAAGCTCAATACTCAAATTTTGTATTAAAAAGATCTGCTTCAATTAATTGCTAAACACTGTTGTCATGTCTCGCAGCTTGCATTATATGAGATGTCCCAACACTGAAAATTACACTATTCACAATATTATATGTCATATCCATCTTTAAATTAATATGACTGAGTAATCATGTTTCCAGTATATTACGTGGCAAACTGGTGGTATTCTAAGGTGTAGCGTACATTGTGTTTGATGCATATGGTTTCAAAATGTACAATATAACTGAACTTTCAAAGGATACACCCATTCAAGTTTCAAGCGAGTTTGGGGTGCTGTGGCCACTTTCATCACATCATAATTCTCAGCAATGGCTGTGGGAGCATGCAGGACAATTGGCCGCCCACGTAGAAAGAACCGTACAGTACCATCCTCCTCATTGAACGTTGCATCTCGAGTCCTGTAAATAAATTAAACTTTTCTTACATAAAAGTTTCATGATATCAGTTATCTCTTTTGCCAACTGCTAGCTGAAGCTCAATCATTTGAAATCTTGTCCTCACCTACTTGGTTCACAACCAAGGAATTTCCTATTTACTAACTCTCCTATATAGTGCTCATTGTACTCAATATGTAGTATAGAAATCATCAAAGAATGTTATGGATTGTCATGAGGTACTTGGTATTAGAGAAAAATCATTCTTCTATGTGTTGCAAAACCAAGACACTAGGAATTACCTTGAGAATCTCCAGGTCTTACTCATCTGCAGATACCAAAGTAATGTTATGCTGCATTACGTAACTTATACTTCATGTTTTCTATCTTTAAGACAGGACCTGAACTAGTTTACAGCAGTTACTCAGAAGCCATAAAAAATGCTATTTACCTAATAAGATTTCAAATACCTTTACCACAAGACAGAATATTCCTTTGATATATACGTCTTTTGGACAATAGCCTTCAATATATTATCACAATTTTGCATCACAGAGTAGACACCTAATTAATTTCGTACATCTAACTGGCACAAACCAAAGTATAAAGGTTCGTACTAAAGTAATGTTTTGTTTTTCTTTTAAATGGAGCACCAGGTAGTTTGTTGCCTTACCCATCGAATAGTGAAACTGTTCAACTCCACCTGGATCACTGGTGTTCCAGTCAGTCACATATACTCAACACAGCAGCAGTGAAAATGGCAGATGTTGTCGATGTACATATTAGGCTGAGAGTGGTGACTGAAATTCCTACTGCAGAAAGCTCCAGGCCGATAGACAATCACAGACATCTGAGAAGTGTGTATGATAAGGATATCATAGATGTTATCTCAGATGCTGGGTCCATAGTTTTAAGAGCAGTGAAAAGAACAATGGGGAAAGGACTTGCAGTGACAGACCAGCCACAATGATGATGATGAAGACCAAAGGCAAGATTGATGGGCCAACTGGGGTTTACTGCTACAATACAAGTGAACTGTGCACCGCAATCGGGATTGGAAAAGTGGCAGGTATGGCCATCAGCAGCAAACCTGGCTACAGAACAATCTATGTAAGATGGGTGAGGGACAGCAGAGATGCTCTTCCGCCAAGAATTACCGGTGATGAATCCTGGCTTCATTACTATGACCACTAACAAATAGCCAATCAATGGAATGGCATCACCATCACAATCATCACCATCAGTTGCTACGCCAGAAAAAATTCAAAGTGGACTTCTCCATTTAAAGTCATGGCTAGTGTCTTCTGTGACAGTGACAGAATAGTGAGTGGAATTCTTGGACGATGATGCCCTAAACAATTCACAGTGATATGTGCATATATCAAACCAGTTAAAACAATGAATTTGAAGGGTTTCACCAAATACTAAGATGAATCAAGTCCTCCTCCATGAAAATGCCATACCACAAACCAGTCTTAGAACAATGGAAGGAACTGTAACAAGGGGTGGACTGTTCTCCCTATTCTCACTACAGTCCTGACTTAGCACCCCCCCCCCCGACTTCCATCATTTTGGGCCCCTGAAAGCTGCACTCTGATAACGCCATTTTGCAGATGGCAAGCTGAAACATGGCGTGCGTGAAGAGCTCCAACACTTCAGCAAAGAGTTTTACACAACTGGCATAAAGCATCTCATGAAAGGGTGAAAAAAGTGTGCTGATAATGGACACTTTACAGAAAAAGTATCTACTTTGTAAAGGATGTATCCATGATATATTACTTGCAAACTGCCCCTCATATGTAGTGCTTAGTGTCTAATGGCTACTAGTTTCAGCAGCTGGGCCTTTGGCAAAAATACCTTTAATCTAAAACATACATTCATATAAAGCAGTGTTTTGTTCTGCACCACAGAATTAGGAATCGCTCCTTGGTAAGAAGACATGTAACTGCCAAAATGGAAACATATTCTTGTTTTAGATTTGAGCTCTTTTTGTGTGGAGTGTGAAGCACAGAAATGTTATTTGGGCCGTTTCATTGTTCTCTGTCATTTCAACTAATGGTGCTTAACACTCAGTGGTGGCCTTACATATGGTATTTATATGTACGAACATATTGTACTTCACTTGCAATTTTTTTTTTTTACTCAAAACAGTCATACACAACATACAAAGTGGGAGAAAACAGGCAACATGTTTCAGCTTATTAAGCCTTATTAAAAACATTAACAAGACATAACAGACATTAATAATCCACCTAAAAATATATTTTAAAAATGGGGGTTTAAATACAGGATTCCTTTATATATATATATATATATATATATATATATGGTGCAAGTGTATATATAAACTAAAGGTAAAAAAGGATAGTTTTTTATATATTCACACTTTTACCATATATATTTGGGCACCTTGCATTAAAAATCATTTTTAAATACATTTATAATGTATTATGAAAAGGTGCAGCTCTTGCACCTACTACAGTGTGAAGTGTCTTTTTAATGCTCTTAATAAGGGCCTGAAGATGGCTCCATAAGCCAAAACATGTAGCCTACTTTACCCTGCTTTGCAACTTGCGCATGATGTACGAGTAAAACACTGTGATTGAATACACAACAGCAATATGTCACCTCAAACAACAGCACTACAGGCTTCTGTATATGTTAATGTGGAGACCTTATGAGCTGCACTTTCTGGTATGGTTGTTATTTGTGACAGTTCAATTTTCAGTCACTTTTCTTTTGTTTTTGATGCACATGTAGTTTGCAAGAACTGTGGTTACCACACCAAAGCTGCTGAAGATTCAGGTCTTCTGAATTGTTACACCACGTCATTAGGCAAATAGTTACCAACATTTTGAAGGATCATCTTAGACTGCTTGACCCACAAGATAAGGGACTATGATCTATGGAACTACTGGGAAATACTTCTTACACAACAACCCACAAGACTTTCATCTTCAGCCTATAGTTTGTTACACAAGATGTCTCCTTTTTTGAGAAGTAGTTTTACTAGTGAGATTTTAAGATGGTCAGAGAAAACAATTGTACACATACGTATACACAGACTACAAATAAATTTAACAGAAGACTTATCAGCAAGGACAAGACTTCCTTATTCTCTGTCGTGTTCAGTCATAACTAGCTACCACAGAACAAAAGAAGAAACATGATAATGTAGCCAAGTACAACCACAAACAGTTAACACACACGATTAACCCCAACTCACAAACATCACAAACCAACTTGGAAAGGCAGCATGCAGTACTTTATGGAAACAAGCAATCACAAAAAATAAAATAAACTGTAACAAGCCAGAAGCAAGCCCGACAAGATTGGAGAAAGAAAAAAACCACTTATGTCATATAAATTTCTGTACCAAACACTTCCAACCTCCAAGAAAAATATCGAGAACAGTAACAACATATTTATGTCCAAAGGAATAAATAGTGCAAATGTCACACCAAAAGCATAAGTAAATAGCTCCAATATTTCAGTCTTCTACTACATCATTCCAAAGAATATCAAACGTCTAGTACCAACCAAATAGCAACCAGATTCAACTTAAAAACTAATGGGTATACACATTTGTTACACATTCAACACATTTTTAAATGACATCTCATTACTATGAAGACAGTCCACTGTTTCTGACCCAGAACCATTCGACACATTTCAAACATTTTTTAATGTTACTCGAATCATGCACTTCCTTACATTCAATATATTAACCAGCAAAATACACTAGGTAAAATATAATAAAACAAAAAAATCATACAACACACTACATGTTATGTGCCAACTCCTACATGTTTCGGCACCAAGGTGCAATTCTCAGATGGTTTAACAACAACAAAGAATCATAAGTCCAACAAAAACTTCAAGTGCTAGTCAACCTCAATTTCATAACTTTGTTACACCATACAGCTGCATTGGTCCTACAAAGTTTCTCCTTTGTGTTCTTAAAGTTGTAAATAGCTTTTGCCTGTTGGGGATGTGAGGGCAACCAGCACCTGAAGTACATGTTGGACTTACAATCCCTCATTGTTATTAAACTCCCTGAGAAATGCACCTTGGTGCTAAAACATGTAGGAGTTGGCAACCATCATAAAATGTGTTTTACTGTATTTTATTCAGTGCATATTGTTGGTGAAAATATTGAATGTGTACCAGTTAGTTTGAGTGTTTTCAGAACACCCAGCAAGCCACAATGCACTAATAGGTAAGCCTAAAAGGTACCAGTTTCAAATGCCAGACCGCAAAAGGATGAACAGAGGTACAAATCTAAAAAATATTAAAAGGAAGATAACTTGAAGTATGTTGTGTCAATATGCATAAAGCCCTGTTATACGGTACATAAAGTATTACAATTATATGGCATGTCCTTTCAAACAACATGTTACATACAGTTTTTGAATAACTTTTAGGCCTCTATAGCCTCCAATCCTTCCCCCTCTCTGCCCCAATTATTTTCACTTTTCTACATCAGATGTCAATAAAGGTCAATCCACTTTCCTCTTCACATCCTCAGCACTGCACCAGAGATATAACAGGTATCTGAACTCAATTTCAACACATTACAGCACCAAAAATAGCAGAACATTATAGACAGATATACCATGCTGAAATCTGTTGTTGTTGAATCATTTGTTGTAGTAGTAGTAGTAGTAGTAGTAGTAGTAGTAGCAGTAGCAGTAGTAGTAGTAGTAGCAGTAGTAGTAGTAGTAGTAGTAGTTGTTGTAGTAGTGGTGGTGGTGGTGGTAGTGCTAGCAGTAGTAAGAAGTATGATACAACAGTATCAGTAACAATAACAGTAACAATGATAACATGACAGCAGGTACAGCTGCCACCCATTATGACTTCAACAAACCTGAAGGTGGCAAAGTCATGTTAAACAAATGGCTTAACAGAAGGACTTATATATGCAAACTTTGTCCCTTATGGTAGCTAAACAGGCTCAGTACATTAACATACGAAACTACAGGACAGATGTTCCTAATGATCTATCAACTGTAATAGATTTATGCAGAAAATGTGGCTCTGATAAGGAAAGATGCAACATTTATGCCATCTGTAAACTTTTGGCATCAAGAGAACACAAAATGAGGCATGATAATACAGACACTACCTGACGGATGCAACAGTGACATTTTGGAAGGTTCAGCTCAAGTATAATTTTGTGCAAGTCAGAATTGAGTACACATATGGTCAACTACAAATATATATATAAGGGAATCCAGCTGAAATCTATACTCCAACACAGCTGAACTTGACTGGCTGATCCATGACTGCCCCATTGTCTGTTTTAACACTCAGCATTATTCTTTTGCAACTTTTTTCTCATTGTGCTTTCATTCCCACATTCCAAAAACAATACTTCAAGTTTAATATTTTTTTTTACAGCTGTGTTAAGTCTGGAACTGCGTAATTTCGAATTGTGAGAGTTGGTAGTATCTGTATAACTACTCTTGCTGAAAAACAATTTTGTCAGCATTTCAGTACCATGCTACACACACATACACCAGAAAATATCACAGAAAATGAGAGAAACAAAATTTAGTGCAACCAAACACTGATAACTAATCAAGTAGGGAATAACAGGTCTGATATTATATGAGTTTACAGCACCAAAAATATTAAACACACAACTCATACAACTGTCCTTAACACTGAGAATAACAGAATTCTATACAACAATGAAATCTGGAAGCATACCAACATATCATATGAAATAAAACCATGCCACAAGAACAGCTGACAAATGTACTGATAATTCAATCAGCATCTGACATGGTGCCACAGACCCTGCAAAAGAATTTGGCACTTGAAACTTGAAAGAATGCATTTTGAGTAACATTCAATAGGCAGCAGTGCTGGGAATATGCCGCATTATCCATTAACTTCTGAATCTTCAAGAATAACTGTTAACATCTGTACATACTCTGCCAAAACTCTTAAAATCGAAACTACATTAACTGGTCCAAACCCTAAGGGAGAGCAAGTAAAATAATAAAATTAACTTGAGAGAACATTGTACTTACATGATTAATTAATTAATTAGTTCACCACCATCAACTACTACTATATATTTATTGCATAATGATCAACTACATGTTTGGGTCCTACCAGACCATCTTCATTTTGTCTCTGCAACTGACAAAGATCAAGGATATTCTGATGTTTACTTTCCACAGTTGAGATTCAAGCATCTATACATCACACAAAGAAGAAGCAAGGGTTCAAAGTGGAGGAAATAATCAGTAATACATAATAAATGTCATATTCTAAGAGGCTTTTATATACACTACACTGAGTAATTTGTCAGCATGTTATGTTACACATGATGCAATAAAGACATCTAACAGGTGTCATGAATTCAACATGCAAGTACAAATACCATGAAGTATTCATACCTGAATCTTCAGTTTATGGGATGTGATTCATTCATATGTGTTGCTAGAAACACAGGCTATATAGTATCAAATATTTGGATGACAATAAATTATGAAATGGAAAGTACAAGGAGGCTGCTGTCATGACCTAATTTAAGATACTATTGTGGCATTGACCTTAGGGCCTGAAGAAAACCATGGAAGAAGTCTTCAGTGAGGCTACCTTGTGTCCTGCCTAAGGTTTAAACTGGACATCTCCCAACCACCTGAACCAACCGGACTGGTTTCAATATTCAGGCAAGTAGAATACCACAACTGAAATTACACTTAATATTAATTATTTATCAAAATATGAATAAAAAGTACAGTGATGTATGATATCTGGATGTGAAAATGGGAACAGTTTAAACTAATAACGTTACTTGGAAGGAGGAAGAGTAACATCCACTATAATTAAAAACCAAACTGTGCAAATATCATACCCATGCTTTAGCAAGTTCTGCTGGAGCTGCTGCGGCCTCATGTACAGGTTAAACAATGACTTGGTTGCTAGTCTAGAACAATACAATTACAGTAAGTAACAATGAATATATGTGGCCTCAATGTACATTTTAAAAAAAATCTGTAATACTGAAAATGTATGGAATTCAGAGGTTTACTTCCACTTTACATACATAATCCTCAAAATATTGCTGTAAATTTTAGTTAGCATAAATGAGTAATGCTTCCCCCTTACAGGAGGAATTCAAAAGGTGTTACACTTATTCATGAAGCCTTCAAGATATTTCTTCTCTCAGATGAATGTTAGCAAGATACGTGAGTAATCATACCTAAATAACACTAGTCTAAAATGAGTTACATATAATTGAATTTACACATGGTAATAAACATAGCAGAAGTGTACTGCACCAACACACATCAAAACCTGTAAAAAACTTGAGAAATGTGTGTGTAAAAGTTCAATGAAAACATTAAGTTGCTGTTTAATATTGATAAAACTAAAACAGAATGGGAAAGAGGTTGCCTCCAAATACTGCAAAGCTCAGACTACATGGTTTATGACACTTCAGAGCATGTAATTATGTGTAAGTACGATATTCACATTGTGTTACAACATACTACACATACAGCAATGTATCAGAATATCAATGTATACAATAGCATAACAGTAGAATAACAACATAATGCAAACTATTAAGTTACACTGTAAAGAAATCAGAACCATCCCTTTCATTTAAGACACAAAGTTCTTAAGGCTAGTTTGTTGTTGAAATTATGATCGCTTCTTTGCTAGAGTATCATGTCACTTTATCAGGAGCATAACATCAGTTGGGGTGGCTTCCATTTGCTATTGTATGTACCATAGTCCTATTTCAAGGGCTACCAATCCTTCAGCATGAAGCACCCTACTTTCCTTAACACCATCCATCTCACCATCATCATTGCTTCCTTTGTCAATTTTTTCTTTTATCTTCTGAAGAACAGAAGTGTCATTTATTTCATAGAAATCACCTTTATCAAACCATTCTTTCAGAACAATCTTGGCAAGATTTTCAAGTAATTGCAGCTGCTGGACCATCACTATGTTTGTCCAGCCCATGTTTTCTGCCAAATCACCCTTGGCTTCAACAGCTTTCGCCACAATTTTCAGCATGAGATGACAACTAGAGTGATGATTCAGCTGTACAATATGCAACACCCTCCACAATAATCTGCTTCCAGTTGCTGTTAATATTGTCTTCATTTTCCGTTGTACCAAATAAAGTTTGCAATATTTTTCCTCTATATTTTCTCTTCAAACATCGACTGCAAGAAACTGGTTATAATGGGTGGTAAGAATAAAGCACAAATACCACTACTGATCAACTTCTCTTCATTTGGATAAGGTGCATTATTGAGTATCTATATGGCTCTATAAGATTTTTCACTTTTAGAAATATCGGTTTTGGGGATGAGGTCTTCAAAAGCCCATCATTTGAGGAGCTCATGGTCCATCCAAGCACTATTCTGAGCTTTATATAAAATAAGGCTCAAAATGAAATGTATCTGAAAGCTCCTGGTTTAGCAGAATTGCTAACCAGTACAAGCTACAATTTATGCTGTCCAGATGCACTGCAGCAAGCAAGTATGACCACCCCTTTCTCCCTTTTTTTTTTAGGCCTGGAGCTGACTTTTCAAGGTGAAAAGATACATGTTTCAAAGAGAAGCATTTTATAGTTTCATCCTTTCTCAACGCAGTTGGTCTCTTGCAAGATTTCCATTTTCTATGACATTCAGTATATTATTTTGTAAAGTTCCAGCTACTTCCAGGTCCAATGAAAGTTTTCCCAAAAATATTGTGGTTGACACACCCTATACCATTTCTTCCATCTGTCTAGTCAACCTACACTAGGAGTAAAATCACATTCATCACCTTAAGCTGCTACTGAAAATTGTATGCTTTTTGTTGCAACACTGGTTCTGTAATTGGTCTTCATTTCAGTTTCCACTGTGAAAACCACATGAAGTTCACTGATTTTTTCATATTCAGCCCTTTTCATAGTTTTTCATAAGACTGAGGCATCTTCAAATCATTTTTCTGTACACCATTTTTCAATTTTCAGTTTGTTTTGGCATTAGTCACCAGCAGTCACTTCTCATACACATAGTCTAACGCCATGTTTTTAATTATTTCGCCCTTAACAAAACTTTTTATAGCTTCAAGCTTGGTTTCAATGGAAACACAATTTCTCCTGCTTTTAGCATTCATTGTTAAGGTATATTTAAACACATACATAAATCTAGGGGCAGCTTGTCCATAAGGGCCACAACCCAAACAGAAATTCTCAGAAAAATTAAACTATCTGAATGAAAAGTTTTGTTAGGAGATATGTACATTCTTTAAAAGTATATGAACTCATTTTACATTCAGATGATCGCCAGCAAAGCTGTGGAAAGTGAGTGGGCTGCACCCTACCCAGACGCTGCGCACTGGGTCGGCACAGCTAGGGTAACAGGTGGGAAGACAGTGACAGCAAGATCATGGGCCAGTCTGCAGCCAACGCCGTCAAGAGACGGTTTAAAGGACTTAGAATATCTGTTTACCTCTTCTAATGTTTCAAAAGCTGGAATTTTTATAACCATTTTTATCTAGCTGCTTTCACACCTACACTTGTGAATGTTTTAATTTTATTATCTGCAATTTTAAGATAAACATGAACAAGAACAGTGTGAAGTACTGACAGGACATCAGTTGTTTACAATTAAGCCTCGCCAAGAAGACTGAGATTAAGAATTTAGGTTTTGCAACATATTAATTATTTCTCATTCATCATTGAGCAGAATAAAAACTTGTGTGAGAAAATTTAACCCTGCTGTATATGGTACACATAAATGGTTCAGAGGCCATGCTGAAAGATGCGCTCTATTAGGCCTTCTCATTCATCACATAATAATCCTAGCCCCTGCCCTATTGTAAGCAGTCCCATGGGCCACCACTGCTTAAATCACATAACAATACACATGAAAATACATAGACAATGGCTAAAAAGAAGTACAGTGATGCCTGAAAGACACATGTGCCTACAGAAATATGCACATCACCTGCAATTTGTACAGAACACAGAAATGACTTTGATTATTGCACATCAGCTCAAAGACACAAAATCTCAATCAGGACCCAAGAGAACTCAGAATGCACCAAAATAATGCTGGGCAGACAAATGTCTGAGCAGGTTCACCATATGGAGTTTCATTTAAATTATTTCCACAGTTCAGGAACACACAAACAGAAAACACAGCATACATGTAAAACATAATGTGATTTCCTAACTTTTTAAACATACCCAAATATCACAGCTTTAATTAAAACAATCGGCAAACTATAAAAAAAAGTGCATTTCTAAATTCAGCAAATTTTTGTTCAAAATAACATTTAACACAACAAAAAAAGACCCACTTTACCACCCTGATGGTGCAGGCACGTGTCATGGCATGTTTGTTATAAGTGAATGTACGCCTTCATCACTGAATTCTGGACTTTAAAATGACTGTGAGACAGCATCCTGCACTTCCACATTAGTCCAGCATCTATGACCACCAAGATGGTCCTTCAGAGCGCCAAAAAGATGAAAGTCACTTGAAGCCACATCAGAGCAGTATGATGGCTGTTCAATACACTGCCATCTGTCAGATTGTGTGGAGTCACTGTTTTTTCTCATGAGAAATGTTATTTTGGATAAAAAGTTCCTGAATAAGCAAATACTATGTATTCTTAATTTCTCATCGCCTACATATACTGCTACATACACAACAATTTAAAGTAAGGCATAAGCTCACATACAAATAAACACATGAGCATATGCAATAGAGTGGTATCACTCTGCTACACTCCTGATATTTATAATTTCTGACACCAAAATGCAAGACAATTTTACAAAGCGCTGTTACGAAAGTTAATACACTAACTAGCATGCCCATGCAAAGTGCAAGGACTTGAATCTGGAGACAAATCCAGCCCCAGTTTTAAGACCTTCAATATTTTTACATTATTCTTTAGGCATTCTCACCAAAATATATAATATTATTAATTATCATTTTTTTATAATCCATTTGGGAGATACCTCACAATTTTAAAGTCCCAGTGAACTCCGTACAGAATGCATTTATCTCATCAATACCAGGAAGGTTACTGCTTGATACCTTCCTCTAGTGTATTGAAGAAATAAAGAAAAGCAAATAGATGAAAGGATTAACAAATCATCTCTATTTCATGGCACAGCAGTAAGAACAAGCTACAGATTACGTGGAAGACAGAACACATGAACAAACATCAAATTACATGCAAGCTTCAAGACTTGATGGAATGCAGTTAAGATTACTTTTATCACTGTTTTCAATCTTTACAAACACACATAATCAAAAATACAGCAAAGTGCATGACAAAATTCCACATAATACACAGTAAACAATTTCATGAATCTTAAGAAGGTAACAAACTTGTACTTTTGTTGAACAATGATATCCACTGGTATTGTTATGGTTGTCTGTTCATTCATTTAGATTTGCTTAACACACAATAATTCTCACTTTAACAATCCCCATGTATGAAGAACATATTTACTTACAAAATTTCTTTGTCATATGAACATTCCCACTTGATTTCTTGTCCCTTTACTGTGCAAAGTCAAAACTGCCACCCTATTTCAAAATAGGCCTTAATCCTCTCGACTTAGTTTCAACACACAAGGTAAACCTAGACAACAAGTCACATAGTTTGAGACTAGTTCATAGGCAAGATATGTAGAATTTGGGAAGAGAATCATTTGAGAGTTCAACATTCCTTTACACCTACATGTGCATTTAATGAAATTAATCTTTCACGTCATCACAGACATATACGATATATCTAATTTCCCTACAAATTGTCAGTGTGAAACTCTCAGCCTTCATGCACATGAAAGAGAAGTACATACAATATGAGGCCTGACATTTTAATGTGTCTAGAACCTCATGCAATGAAATGATTGCCTTTGAACTGGACAACTGTCATTCCATTCCCCACTGAGGCAATTTCTCTCTTCAACACCTTACCTACATTTGTCTTTGGGCCCACTTAGCCTCTTATACAATGAGTACTGGTGTAATGGGAATATGCATTGTACAATACATTGAGTGGGACTGCACATAAAGCAGCCAAAGCATGATCCTGGTTGCTTACCTCTTTCTATTATTAAAATTAAGAAACGGTGGAGTTATACACCCACTTGTGCTCCAGGAAAATTACCTTTCATGTTTCATTATAAACATGTCACCCCATCTTACCCTCAACGATAAATCTGTGAAACAATTCTGAATCTGCATTAAATGCACTGTTTATAAGAGAAATTCCACATATTGGTCATTTGTGAAATCTGTTTGGACATGCCATGGCTCAGATGGTTGTCTCTGGTATCCCAGGCCAGACAATGTGAAACAGGGGGTGTACAAAGCGTCACAGAGCAGCTACTTCCCCAAGTACTTCAGTTTTTTCCTGTCACTATCACTCCACCAACACTCCACTTTCATTCATTCATTCATTCACTCGTTTATTCATTCTTCTATCGCCACTCTATATATAATCTCAGTAACTGACAGTTTCATAAAATAACACCCTTATGTGTGACATGAACAGTTGGTGATTTTGTCTCCATGCATGATCTCTGATAAACCCAGTCCATCTCTGAATGGTTACGGTGAAGACAAAAATCCGCATTTTAAATGGAAGCAATGAGAGGTTGAAATTTCCACTTTACTACCAATAATAAGATGACAATATGAAAAATCCCCATAGGCACGACTTCAATATAAAATCTCAAGCATGTGAGGCAATAAAGGTCATCCATCAAAATATGCATCCCAAAATATGTATGATGTTAAATCATTTAAAATATGCACCAGACAAACAGCTGTGTAGAAAGAATTCCCTCTAGAGGCACTGGCTGTTAAGAAATTGAGCACACTTAGAGAGTTGACAAATGATACTAACCAAGAAATTTTGTCTGAACGTGGTCTTGCATACAATCACTGCACACTGCAATCATGAATAATGTTAAGAGTATCGCAACTTCTTGAAATGTATCAATATCCTTGCCCATTATCTATTTCATATACTGTATCTACACGAATGAGAGGCAAATTTGGTGCTTAAACATGTGAGATCATCTTAAATTCGTATATGAAGCACCAAACTGGACAGCCCCAAATCAAATTGCTCCAAAGCAGACCAAGTGGAGCCAAACCAAGGTCTGCACCACCTAATTGTCAAGTGTAAACAGAAGAGAGAACAGTGCAGGACTAAAGTTAACTGACATAATCTTATTTTTTGGGACTTCATCCATTATCTAATTCTGTAAAGAAGCATGATGTTTCAGAAAACAGCTCTGTTTCAGTCTCAGGCATAGGACCATCTAATGTTGTGCGTGGACCCCTTATATCGAGGTAATCTCAGTCACTGAGCATACAGAAATGGTAAACTTGTTAAGATAAGCAACTTAGAACAGATCTAGGCCAAGGGTAGTTACAGGAAAATGGCTACTGAAAAATTAAAACTTAACTACAGGACTCAAAAATAAAACCTGGACAATCCACAAATTAAAAACTGTAAAAAGCCATCAACTATGACTAATCAGACCATAGACATAACACACATCCAGAAGACACATACCTAAAATTCTTTCTTTGTGGATTCAAGTAAGTTTATAAATCAAGAAATATAAATGTATTATACAGTCAATGTGGGTCATAATGGCATGCAGCGCAACTCACCAGAAAAGATTGTGAAGGGTTTTAAAGAAGCACTGTATATCCAATGCAGTGGATGAGACTGATGATATGTTGTGGGATGGCAGCAAAAAAGATGAGAATGTTAGCAATGATTGTGAAGAAAATTAAGGCAGTGCCTGTGAAGGTGGAGACAGTGACACTGGTTGATAGAGGTACGTAGAATCCAACATGCTCTGTGTATTAGGTGTACGAAATTAACAGCCAAATATTTTTACTTTGCAGATGTTTTCATTTGGAGGAGGGGGGGAGGGTAATCTTAGATCTGGATAAGTACACATTGTCCCTTGGCAGACGTGTTTTATTTGGGGGGTCATCTTGGATCATAGTCGTCTTGCATTCGGGTAAATATCTAAAAGAGATAATTTAAAGAATATGATGCTAGTATGCACTATAGCACCGGTGTGAAACTAGAATATGCTTACAACCTCTCTCCATCGTGTATGACCTGTGTTGAAAAGCTGATATTCAGCTCATAAAGAAATGTTACACTCAGAACCAGTATGCTCCTCACTGTCATTATGACAATAAACGAATAAATTCCATCGAAAAACATCCACCCAATCAGAATCCAGCTGAGCATTCTACCTTCATCCTGTGTGGATTTGCTGACTATATTTCATAAGGTTTCATGACCAAAATTATGTCTGTATCTGCTACTTTTTTTCCATGCGTGCTACATGTCCCACAAAAATGAAGTAACAACGGGCTGAAATAAAATAAGTTTCTCCTTGCAAGTCTTCCACGGATCTTGTCTTCAGGACAATCCTACATGAAATATGACACAGTAGTCTTTACACATATATTTGGGGGGGAGGGGGCAAAATTGAATAGCTGCATTTCCAAGACATCTGTGGTCCAACCAAAAAAAAATCATAAACAGCTGCCAATGTTGTGATGACTGACACATGAACAGGATTGATGTTCAACAAGGTCTGAAATTTTTCATATGATCATAACCAGACTGGCTCTGGACCAACCCAACCTCCTATCTAATGTGCAGTGGGGACTATCCCCAGGTAGAATCAGAGCATGAAAGTGATCACTTACCTACATCCAGTGAAAATGTATGCACGAAGCTTTTACCCACTCTCCCACACACTGTCATAGTATGGTGCTTAGACCAAAGCATAACTTTAGTTTTACCTTTTGTAACCACTGATGGGTAAACATATATAAGGAACTTCAACAGTGAAACACACAGCACAACAAAAGTCACATGTTCTGGTCTCTATAAAATACAGAAATTCTGACCCAACATTTAAGGTTATGTTTCCAAACTCTCATACTGTCTACTACAGTAAATCCTTATTTATACCGTGAGTATATTTCTGAAAATCACAACACAGAAGAGCATTTTTTTCCTGTAAGAATTAAAAAACTCTAATCTAGTGAACAAAGGTTCCTCAAACTGCCAGCAAAAACAACTCCAAAGTCCTGACAATACTCATAAAAATTTGTCAACACTGAAGTCAAACAACACTGTTGGGAGAACACTAGAAAGAGACCTGCCTATACCTAAACACAATCTTTCAGTACAATAAAATTTTTCTAGTGCCTAAGCATTACACTATAATGGAATATAGGAAGCATGGTTGTAAAAGCTCCATTCATTCTAGACCTCCACATGAAACATAAATAAATGGTCACCATCAAATTCTTGCTGACTTAAAACCTAGAAAATGAGTTTCTGTTCCAAACTGAATAGAAAGCTGGGTGAAACCAAGCTCCAGTCTGCATGCATTGGTTCATGCCCCTATTAGGATTTATATGCCATTCATTCAGTCTACAGCCAGTTTACCTTATGGTTGAACTATTCCTGCAGGCTCAAGAAGTACACTATTTGCTGCTGTGGAGACACATCTCACTGTTTCAACTCATAAGAGACATGGCACTACGAGGGGGTGCTGATAAGTCCTTAGTCCGACCAGGAAGGAAACAATCTACAGCGACCAAACTCAGGATTTATTCAACATACTTCCCACAAAGCTCAATACACTTCTTAGCCCAATGCTCTAACTTTTGCAAGCCACCCAAAAAAAAAAAAAAAAATATCAGATGGTTATCCATCCAACCATGTCTCCGTGGCAGCAAACACCTCCGTGTCAGACGAAAAATGGCAGCCTTTCAATTGTTCTTTCAGTCCTGGGAACAGGTGGTGGCCCGTGGCCAGATCTGGAGAATAGGGTGGGTGATAAAGACATTCAATTGCACCAGCAGAGATAAGTAATACTCTGCGTTGATAGTTTGGCCCTTTGGAAGATAACCAATGAGGACGATGCCATCTTGATCCCAAAAAATCAAGGCCAGAACTTTTCCAGTGGATTTTTGCATTCGGAATTTTTTGGGGTGGGGTGAGCCGCTATGCTGCCACTCCACTGATTGTTGCTTTGTCTCCGGGTCATAGCGATATAACCAGGTTTCATCCATGGTCACCAATCGTGACAGGAAATCATTTGGATCCGGCTGAAAAAATTCCAAAAGTTGCTCAGACGACTGGCACCGTTCACATTTTTGATCCGCCTGCAGGCATTTTGGAACCCACTTCATGGAGAGCTTCCGGATGTCCAATCTTCATGAATGATTGACCCAACCCACTCACAGCAGATGACCAGTTGCTCAGCTATTGATTTAGCCAAAATCAGGCAATCTTCCAAGATTAGCTCGTGAATTTGATCAATAATCTCTGGAGTGGTCACTGTTTTGGGTCATCCAGGATGATGGAAATCACAGGTGGGAAAATCACCATGTTTAAACTGGGCCACCCAGTTTTTGATGGTGGCATATGATGGTGCATGTTCCCCTAATGTTTCTGTCAGAATGGCATGAATTTCCTTTGGCGCCTTGCCTTGCAGGAAAATAAAACTTGATGACAGCTCGCGTCTCCATGTTGTTGAAATCGCGCGCATCGCCTGACATGCTTCCTTTCAGCCTCTGTAACAAGAAACGACTTGCAATTGGGCACATTAACAGGCCCCTCTTTCCAATGACACTATCGATTTTGTCCTACGGCGTTGGGAAGTAGGTCGGGCTAAGGACTTATCAGCACCCCCTTGTAAAAATTTCAGTGTCCTGCAGCAGTCTGTTCCTACTGGAGATCCCAAACTTTATGCATGTGTCTATAATTTTACTGTGAAATTTCTACAACATCCATGTTTACAATGCAACACTAATCTGCATTTGTTGACTTTATACATGATGAATCTACTCGTAAAAATAAACAATTCCTAGTTCCAGATCAAACAATATGAATGTCAAAAAATAAATGAACACCCTTATAGAAAACAGCTTCCATATTGCTTCACATATTTCAATAATATAGTTTACATACTGTTTCATGTCCCTCAATAACATACTATATTAACACCAAAAACTCAACCTGTCAGATAATTGCAACTGACCTGGATGCAACTGCCACACTATTGGAAATGATAGTGCTAGTAGGTGATGTAATTCCCGAATTGTTGAAGTCTCCAGTGGAACTCCAGCGCTTGTGCAAGGTGCCTGCGTTATAAACCACTGAACTGGGTCGTTGTTGTGGTGGTTGTGGGGTGCTGGGGCTGGGCGTGGAGCGACTCCCTAGAGGAGGAGGAGGTGGTGGTGGGGTGTGTGTTGGCGAGGGAGAAGTTGGAACAGGAGATACACTAGTTGAACTTGGACTATCAGAGTGCAAAGAGCCTGTTGACTGGTAGTGTACCACACGCCTGAGAACAAAAAAATACAAAAGTACAGTGATTGAAGGCCATAGTATATCAAATACCTAAGCTTTTACATAAAAATTTAAAGGAATCATACATCCTTGTCAGTTCTTAACAGTAACACAAAAGGAGGAAGGTACAAAATATTTTTCTTCACATGGAAAAAATTTTCACTCACTACTGAAACACAGTAAAAATGAACTCCACTCCCTCTTCTTTTGTATTAACATACTCTTCAACAATTCAGCATATCCCATACAAAATATTCTGAAACTAAACAACTTGCAAATGTACAACACAGCATATTATTTGTTTAAAATATTTAATTTAAATTTAACATAGAACAGAATAATGCAGCTTCCAGACTGACAATGGTTCAAAAGGGTGCATCTCATTTCTGCATGACACGTATGTTGTCTATACACATGCAATTCAGAGACCATACATTATTATTATTATTATTATTATTATGCGCCTCATGAGCGTCCCAACCTCAGAAGTTGGTTACACTCCTGCCATGCCCAGGAGGGTGGACCACGAAGTCCACGACATGTGGTGGCAAAAACCCGGACTGGATATCCACTAAATAAGCAGTGAGAAAATATTACTCTCCTTCAGGTGCAAGGAAAACTCTTTTTCATAGGGGTAACGAGCAGAAAAGCTGAAGACAAAAATTATACAGTTCAAAAATTGGAACACAGCCAGCAGACTGCAAAGCACACCCTAAACTCAAGACATTCACTACACATTTGTCTGCATCTACAATGATAACCATTCAGTTCTCTCATACCTAGCCGTACATACTGAAAACAACAAACGGTAGGACAGGAATTAGGGCAGGAGAAGCATAATTTGGGGGGGGGGGAGAGTGTGAGGATGCTTCAAATAGTTCTTACAGACATTAATTTAAAAGTTATGAAACATCACAACAAAATTGACAAAGTCTATTTATTCTAAACTTCTAAGTTATTAATCAAAATTACTCTACTGTGTGTACCAATGTTAACTGTTCAGAACAGGACGGCTGTGATGGATCCTGAGGTTCACTACTATCTTGTGCACCCATCAAAATATTTTAACTGTTTGATGAATGTCTCAAAGGAGATTGGTGTTGTGTTGACAGAAGAAACTGTAGAAGCCAATGCAAAAAAAAAAAACTTCTGGAAAATTAGTCTTTATTAAGAGAATTTCCTTGACAGTTTCTACGCTATGAATTGGTTCTTTTTAATGGTCTTTAATGCTTTCACAAAAGGAAACACTTCTTCCCCATGTGCATTTATTCCCAAAAGAGCCAAAGCCAGTTCCACAAGTAATAACAAGTTTTTAAAAGCAGTATTTTCATTTTTTAACAAACTGAATATATCCCATGAATTTTTTAATAGATTTAGTTTACAACTGATTTTCCACAACTCGGGGTTTTGGGTCTCACACTTCACATACTTGATTTCATCAAGAAGTTCATCTTCACTTATAGTTTCCTTACACTTTTGTGAATATCAGCTACAAATATACAGCTGTCCCAACTGGATTTCCAAAGACTATCAGCAGCAGATTTAAATGAATCCCATTTAATTACTTCAGAAAAGGGTAAACAATTTTCCAAGAACTCAAGATAAATGTCGTAAGTTCATGGTCTGTAAACATTCAGATTTGGTCACACCTTCTTCTGATTCTGAAATAAGTGATCATATTTTTATGGTCTAAAAATTTTCTTTTGTTCTCATGATTCTCTCTGCTACTACATCTAACTTCTGCCACTTCTCTTGCTGATATGTGTTTATCATCAATGTCTTCAATGGCCACAGAAAATCATATAATACACTGTTCTGCCCAACACATCACCTTTTTACAGCTTTTATTTTGGTGATGCATATTTTGATTGATGCTTATCATCAGGCATTCCTTAAAAAAAAGGTAAAATATTGTGGGAAATATCTCAAATATTACAAAAAAAATTTATATATGATGATAAAATTGTAATACTGATTTTTTATATTATTACTATGCTAATATCATCACTGCAGTGTGGGTTCTTTTAGGATGCTAGTTCCTACAACAAGGTCAAGCAATCCCCATTCAGGCCTAGACAGGACCTGAGGGTTCCAGGAGGTTCAGGCTCCCAGATTTCCAGACAATTGGCACATGAAGGTGGTAAGGTTGTCAGCCCTATGCAAGGGCCAACTGCCTCTACCCCCAGGAAATATTCCTGCTCTGTCTAGGCTAGCTCAACCCCATGGCCACAGTGCAGCCAGAAAGATTTAGACAATGAAAAATTCCAATGACACTAATGGGAATTGAACTCATGACCTTGTTCCACTTTGATTAACTGTGGTAATCAGATGAGAACCAGTGTCTTCAACATAGTACAGCCATTTATGGTGGTTCCTATAGTAATGTTTAAGAGGTAAAAGTTAAAAAATTTTTGTGGCATCCTAAAAAAAACCCGAACATACTACTGTGATGATATAATACTAACTATATTAAATATTATCAGTATTATAATTATATTGTAATAATATATACATTTTGTATTATTTGAAAGACCTCCCAAATAATAACTTTTTACCTGTTTTGAGGATCTGTACAGCACACCTGATGAAGATTGACTGAAAAATGTAGCACTAATATAAAGGACATAAGGAGTTACTGTGTTGGACAAACAGTACATATTTGTAAGATCAACTAAATACAATGGGATGGATACCATTAAACTGGCTGCAGAAAATAGTTTAATTTGGCTTTACAGACACTGAAGCCGCAGCAAATATTAAGGGTTTCCAGCAAAGACTGTTAAGATGGGAGAGCACTTCTCCTTAAAGAAAAAAAGATATGATTTCAGTCCATTGTACACCTTAATCATCCTGCTAGCAGCTGGTTCTGATCAGATTCAATCAATTTCCACATAATCAAGCATTTATTGGCACTTAAGCTTCTACAAACAGAACACTTTCAGTTCTTGAACCCTGACTGTATGTATGTGAATGTACTGAAATAATTTATTCCCAACAGTTTCAATGCCAACAGACACATCATCACTAATACAGTGCACCCCATTACGAATGATATTGGAAACACAACCTACAAACGCCGAGCTGTAATAATTTGCTCAGTTTTGAAAACACAGTGCCCGTCCGTTTTATGCCAGCAGCTCCAAAGGTTGTATTGCAGTCTTCTCAAAAAATACTATTATTTTACCTGTCAAATTGAACTTCTCAAAAACCTAATTAGTATTTTGATAAATGATCAGTTTATTCTTCTGTAACATTCTGGAAGTAAATGATCTTAATTTGTATTCCTGTACCGGGTGTAAATACTAACAAACACTGGTACGAATTCCAAACTTGTATGGATAGAACTGTCCATCATATATCAATATTGGTCATAGTTCAAATCTCCACAGGCTTGAGCACAGCAAAAAGAGCCTAAATTTTCATTACTGTTCATTCATATTTTGTTCTTGAACACGGACTTTTTTTCATAAATCATAAACACAATTCATCACTCATCAAAATGAGGGGCTGTGTTTGGCCACGTGTGGACTGCAAACCTTCTGAAACATGACGCCTTCTTCACCTTTTCTTGTTGCAGGAAACGATGCGTCTTTCTGCGATAAAATTTTACTTCATAGAGCAAGTTTACGTTTCTTCAGTTCCGTATGTTTCACAACGTCTGAGTGTCCTCAATGCGCAATACAAAATAATAATCGGCATATACTGCAGAATACCTTCCACCAGTCTTCTTTAAAAAACGGGAAATGCATCAGTTCATCTGCCCGCATTTACTTTTTGGCAGTGTGTCATTTATTAAAAAGCCTTAAATCAGGATTATGCAGTCGCTCCTCACAAACTTTACATACAACATTACTTCACACAAAACGACAACAACCTGTACCTACATACTAAACTTTTCAACTACTAAACTTACCATACGCAACAAAAAGATGGAATATTCTATGTCGTTACCTGTGGTCGTTACCACAGATCATAGTCGTTACCAACCCCATAAAACGAACTTTCGTTGGTAATGATTCTCGGCTTGGTAAGCATGTAAGCAATGGGGCCAACCTGCGGCCCAACTGGGTGTGTTATCATATCAACAGCCGTGTTTGAAAATTACGTATATACCCTAAAAATATCACAATTCAGGCGGTTAGGTATAAACTTGTCTTGACTAGCCGAGAACCGGTTAGCTTCTGAAGGAGTCTGCCTCATGGAGTAAGTAAAGTATACCACTTAACTATATTGCCACGTGCGGCCCAGGAACCAGCGCACAATAACTGGTGTGGCCCTGTGCCATGAAAAGGTTGGAGGCCTATGGCGTAAACGTTAATGTCTCTATTAGGTACTAAAGAAAACTATACAGAATTTAAAAAAAAATTTGATTTAACATCCTACACAATGTAATTAATAACCCACATTTTGTGACAGAAATGTGCAGTTTTTAAAGCCTGTGAATCACTTAATGTGATTATGGCTGAAAATCACTGTCAGTATTCTTGTTCTCCCTGCGGTGGGAACTGTTGCAACATGACAATATTCTTTGGTGAGTGATGTCACATAATGACCATGCATTGAACTTGCATTGTTTTCACACCATTAGACTTCAATTCAAAGCTCACATATCATTGTTTATATCATGGATCATTATTACATGAGGGGTGTTAAAAAGAAATGTGCAGCACTGCTAGTGAATGTAACTGGTCAAAGGATGATCACGTGTCTGTATGCATGACATATTAGTAGACCACTGTACACTGTGCAACACAAGAGCTGATACCAATGAAATGGCAAGGTTAAGTGCTAGTTTTTGTGGTGCACAAGCCATCAACATGGGGCCAGAAAGCTGTCAATCAACTCCTTAGTGCCAAGGGTCATTCGTCCAATCAAAATTCATGGGAAAATTTATACTATGTATGGAACACCTGTGTCTCAAAGGCAGTGGTTGTCAAGGGGCATTGGATGTTCCATTCAGTATGGCAGAGAACAAGAAATGAGGCACAGTGAAGTTGGGCACAAAACATCACAGCATCCAGAAAATGGAGCACTCGCCCAACCATCTGTGCAATAATGTCCAACATTAAGGTGCTAATTATCTGACCAAACACAACATGTAGGTCAAGTACATTAGTCTATTATTACTCACTACAACATGTTTTGGCTGTCTAGATCAGCTGTCATCAGGTGGATGTCTGATAATACACAAAAAGAAATATGTAAATGGAGAGAAGCCACTCTTCACAGTGTCCATAGTATTAACCTTATTATTAAATACTGTTGTAATTCATAACATTGTAAAGAGATGCCTCTCTCCCTTTGTATTTGTTTTTGTGTATCTAATATCTGCCTGATGTGGCTGATTTGGACAGCCAAAAAAAATATTGTAGTGTATGATAAAAGACTGTTGTACTAGATCTATGTGTTGTGTTTGGTCAGATAATTAGCACCTTATATAGAAATACACAATGTGATGATGTCACCCAAGAATGTCCAACATAAGTAGACGGGTCCTATATATGTTTGATTCATTTTCATGTATATGCTGATAATTCTCAAACTGCAACAGGCAACTTCTTGCAAACCTGCTGTGAAATGAAAATCTGTTGCCTCAAACTCATTCATTAATTTCTGTTCATTTTCTTACCTGACAGGTTTTGGATTCAAGGTAAAATCTCATTTTCAGGTTACTATGGATTAGCAGATTTTCTATATAAGGCAGAATTCAAGTATTTTCAATAAAAGTGCCATATTACCTATTATACTGAGTTTGAGAATAATAAATAAATTACAAAATGTACCTTTGTGGGAGTGAAGATGAGGCACAACTTACTGTCCTCCGGAGACAGTCTTTAAGTGTGCCATCTGTTGTCCCAGCCTGCTGCTGGTATGATGTCGGGCGTAGACGGGAAGCACTTCCAGAGGAGTCTTTTCCTGCACCAACACGATTACTCTGATTTACCACTGCAAACAAGAACATTTCATTTATAAACAGATAAATACCTAGATTATGAGCATCTGTGGTCACATGAACTCTAGAAAGTATAAATATTTTTCCTCTTACAAGGTTCTAAAACACTGAATGTCACAGGTGTCGGTACTGGGATCTCTTCTGTTTTTAATATATATAAATGACCTTCCTTCAAATGTGAAGGAGACAGAGCTGGTTTTGTTTGTGAACAATACTAACTTATTAATCAATGAAAGAGATAAAAATGTTTAACAGCATAAGGAAAATGAGGTTGTGAAGAAGTTAGAATATTGGCTTAAAAAAAAATAACGTTATGACAAATTCTGGAAAAACAGTAAGTGTCATGTCACACAAAACAGATTTTCTATAAGACCTAAAATCACTTTTAGAAAAATGGTTGCTAACAAATCAGAATCAAACTTTCATGGTATTCTTATTACAGAAAATTTGAAATGGAATGCTCATGTACGTTCATTAAGTTTATAATTGAGAAAAGTATCTTACCATATTTAAGAAATTATGTGTTCTTGTATGATAAGTATTTGTCATTCTAAATTTCAATCACAAGTAAGATATGGTATAATTTTGGGGGGGCAGATAATGAAAGTGTACCCATATTTAAGCTACAGATGAGGGTTATTGGGATGATATGTGGTGTTGGTACTGGAAATCTTGTAGACAACTATTTAAGGATTATCAGATACTACAGTGACTTCTGTATATGTACCTGAAGTGATATGTTTTATTAAGAATTATAAATTCTTGCTGAAGCAGAATGTACATGTACATGATTATGATGCAAGAGAAAAAAAAAGATATTTACATGTTTTTCTGTGTAATACAAATCTCTTTAAAAAATTTATTAACATGGGAATTTGATTATATAATAAGGTGCCTGTCAATATAAAAAACTTGAATAAGCATAAACCTTTTAAAAGAAAATTAAAATCTTTTCTGATGAATCAAGCATTTTATTCAGTAGATGAATTTTTGTTGAACTGATTAGATGACATGCAGGAGAAAGTCAGTTATAATTAGCAACATTACTTTATTATATTATGCTGTGGCATTTTATATTATTATATTGTATTTTATTGTTGTATTTGTGCTGATGTAAGATGTTGATATTATTAATAGTATTATGTTTATGCTTGACATGTCTAGAGTCACATGTTTGGCTGGTTGCTTTGAATAAAGAATAGAATAGATTAGAATAGACTTGAATTGAATAAATGTCCACTGGGATAGCATAGTCGGTATAGCAACTTGCTATGGGCTGGGTGGTCAGGGTATTGAGTCCCGGTGGGGACAAGATTTTCCCCACCCATCCAGACTGGCCCTCGGGCCCACCCGACCTCCTATACACTGGGTACCATGGGTACTGGGACTTTCCCGAGGATAAAGTGGCTGGGACGTGGTGTTAACCACCCACCCCCACTTAGCGTCAAGGTTAAAGAAAGAGTACAGCTATACCTCTACTCCCCTTCTAGGCCTTCGTGGTCTGCTCTTGGGTGAAATTTACCTTTACTTTTACCTGTGTTGAATAAATACACTAAAATTTGCCAATATTTTTGTGATCAGCCACAATAAAGATGTACTAAAACTCAACATTTCAGATACTTCCTCTGTCTCCATCATCTGGTTGATAATGAGAAATGACCTTATATCACTGATATATATAATTATTTACATCCATGCCAATACAATGTATCTTCCTACCAGGTGTCCATATTTTGGAAAAATGTATGTAGGACAGACAAATACATCAACCGAAGACAAGATGTGAACATAGCAACTAAATGGTTCATCTGAACAAGATCCGTAATATCAAGGTACTCACCAGAAACATAAAGTTAAATGGACAAACTCACTAACAAACTGACATAAATATGGCTACACCTAAATAGTTTTGTTAAACAAGAAGGTTTTAAAATCAGCTGAGCTTGAAGTCCCAGAACACAGACACAGAACAGATGTGCTCTAGCATGATCAGGTTGAACAACAGAGGATGAAGGGTGGTAGGTAGACATGGGATCTTTCTCCAGGTCAAGCTGCAAGGTATCAGACATGATTGTAATTAATACACCTCGGTACACTGGTAAAAGGTAAATTCGCAAGGATGTGAAGCTTCCACTTTTTGATGACCACATCAAAGCACTAACTGAAGGTTGTGACTCAAAGTTACACGGTACAGGGAACCCACTATTTTGGCAACTTGGAAGGCATTAGTTCCAACCCAGATTTGACCACAGTCTTCTGAAGCCTATGCTGAAAGTGACTGAAATGAGCAGGTCAGTCACGGCATGCCGTGGAAAGGTGGACAAGCCACAATGACAATCCTTGCCTAGCACTCTATGGTTACTTTAATTGATGTTTTCCATGACTTTCCTTAAGCTATAATTAGAAAACACCATTCCTGGTGGTCATGAGGTCTAAACAGAAGATCTAAAGATGCTTCATTACTGGAATAGTGGGTTCATATCCTGCTGAGGGTATGGATGTTTGTCTCGTTTGTTGTGTTGTGTAGGTAGTGGCCTCTAAGATGAGCTGTAAGTCATTCAAAGGAGCCCTACCAGGTGTGTGTGCCTTATTGTACATGATTTAAAATCCTCAATTTTGCTGTTGTGCCACAGAAAAAAAAATATAGAAGACAACGAATGCACAGAGGCCATCAGCCAGTGTGACACTAGGCAATCGAACTATGTTTCTACTCTCTCCTACCCCAAAAGAACATAGTATCATTTATAGCAGAAACCATTCTTATCACCATGTTAAGGCCCTCAGCCAAGATGGCAAATCCATTATCATAAGCAAAATCCCAGTCGTAGTTAAAAGGTTTCCACATCGCAGCCAGTTATGCGAGTTGTATGCAGGAATCACTAGCTAGAATGAGGGACTACTTCTAATTTATATAAGTTTCTGTTATTAGTGACCTTTTGGTTGGAGTTACATGTATACATTTTATACATGTGTAAAGTGAGCCAGACTTCTGGATGTTACCCCACAGGTCATTTAGAGTAAAAAAGTGCTGTATTACCAAATGTCCAATTTTCAGTCATTACATCTATGAGCAACTTAATTTTAAGTTACTGTACTGCATCAGTTCATATTAACCAGCTTCATGCTTACTCTTACCTCTGGTAAACACCACTCATTCGTACCTCTCACTGTTACAGTACATTAAATGGAAACGGGACACAATTGAGTTAACAGCATGTCTGTCGCAGGTAGGCTGACAAGTAACAGAATACCTTAATCACTATTACCCTAATTGCTGGATTTGTCATTTTGGTCCACAAGCCCAGACTGCAAGGTCACCAGATCTCGCAGCAAATCATGTTATCTTCTGACAGCAGAAGGGGAAGTTATGATGTCATCCAAAGGACAACAGATTGTTAATGATATCTTTCCTTGGTGGTATTTTCTGTCATAACTTTCTTTTCATGTTGTACAGTGTGACATAAAATGTGCTGTAAAATTTTCAGTTACAGCCATGAACTTACATTAAGCAAAGTGTTTGTGACAGGCAATGGTTTTTACACAAAACTATTCATATCTTAGCAGCCTGAAATTTAGCACAGTTTTTGCAGAACATGCAACATCAGTTGACTGTATTTTCACTGAATCTGATAATGGAAACACAGCAGTCTCCAAAACATTAGTTTTTGACACATGTTTGATGGGGCTGATACACAAAAAAAAAAAAATTAGTATTGTACATTTAAGTGTGTATTGTATTTGTTGCACTAGACCAAGAGAAGTAGATTCAAATTACCTAATCTGAAGACTAGTTTGCTTGTTCATCTATGTACCATATCTAATATACTATATACTATACCTAAATACTTTTACAACCTTTTATTTCAATGAACTTACAATGCTTGGGTCCAAATGTTTTGTGATCACTTAAAATGTATATTTTCATCAAAATGAGAGACCAAGGGCTCACAACAATGGAAAATTAAGTACAAATAAATTAATTTTGAATTTACAGTTCCTTTTTTAAACACTGACCTTGTGCTCAACGTTTTTATGTGAAAACTACATTATGAAATGTAAATGTGAACCATTTAAATGTGTACAAAATAAAATAATACAGGGACAAAAAACCTTAACTGTTAGATCTCTTACCCTTTCCAACTATAAGGCTTCCATTCATTCCTACCAAACATATAATTTGACAGAACGAATTTTCACTCACGTCACTTACCTTTGGAGCTCACCACATTTCCATTCCTTACAGGAACCCCAGATCGAATGTAATCACCACCACCACCACGAGAATCAAACTGGTTCAGGCGCCTCAACACATCTGCCAATGTAGAGCGCAAGCAGACAATCTCATCACCCTGTTCTAGCACCTTCTTCTCCAAATATGCCACTCGTTCTCGAAGTGATTCATTCTCCGTTTCCATCATATCATCTGTCATACAAACACGCTTGCATCAAAAGGTTATAACAAACTACAATAAGTTGTTTGAAGCAAATTTCTAATGATACAGCTTTACACTCTGTAATCATACAAGACTGATTTTAATAAACAATGACACATTATTTACCAGTACTTCCAGTACTACATGAAGTTCTCTCTTGACATGGGCAATGACAGCAAACAACAAATATTTAATTTATGTAAAATGTTACAAGCAAAAAAATTAAATGAAATACAGCAGTAATAATAAACTCCATGCAGCACATTCCTTCTGGACGATGTAAAAGTTCTCCAAGTACTCAAGAAATTCTCTACATTTAATGGAAGCTGATGGCTTATTACCTTGGTCAACAGAACTCACCACTTGTCTCCTTTTCTTTGAGATCCATTTTTATATTACAATCCTATCTATGTCCAGGTCTTCCAAGTGGTCCCTTTCCTACAAGCCTCCCCACCAAAACCCTGTATGCATATTCTCAATCATGTACACTACCCGCCCCATCCAGCTTGTCCCCTGTGATTTGATGACCTTGACAACATTTGGCGAGAAATACAAATCAAGAAGCTCCTCATTCCGCATAATACAGTAATATAGAAACCATGTGCATTACACACATTTTTAAGAATTGTTGAAATTTGCTAATTTGCAATTTAATTTCACTGAACAGGTGTAATTTCAAAAAACCTGACATAATTTGATACAATTATTACTTCCATTATATCACTCAAAAACCTGATCTATTCAATGAAGTGTGTAATGCTAAAAGCCAAGGTTGCAGATTAGTTAAATTGCATCATGCAATGAAGCAAGTTTTTTCTGTTGCCCATGTACAGTGGACAGCAGCTGGTGTTGGTCATGGTCACTGTTTGAGGGTCATCAGGCAAAGGGGTTGAAAACATTTGTAATAATCATTCATGTTTTGTCTCAAGCATATGAAAATTTTTATTATTCTATTCAGGAGGTAACTGGTGTAAAATTTGGGCAGCTTACTAACAACACGGCCATTTTTAATTGATTCTCTCAGCCTCTCAAAGCAAGTGCTCAGTCATCATTGTCAAATTCTATGCTCATGATTATTTTATGTACTTGTTCTACATTACATAAAACTCTCGCTCTTCAAACAGCAGTGTTAACATAAGAATTAAATACTGATTCAGAATTTGACATGCATGACATATCAGCTGTATATAACTGTGTAGACAACAGCCTAATGCACTCCTTTATCTTCCTGTGTACATCCATTTATAAGATATCATTAGATAAGGTACAAATGAGATGAAGAGCCTGATAAGATATTAATGTCAAACACAGGATGTTATAAATGACAACTCAAAATAAGACCTTGTGTGAAATTAATAATTATAATTCAGAATTAATGACTGAACTTACCTCAGCAAAGAAATCTAATGGTTAAGGAACCAAAAAAATAGGACAGTTTGACTTCTGTTATTAGATTAAATAAGGCATAATCAAATGTGCTGTAATTGATAAATGAAGACAGACAAGTGCAAGTGATACCTGGTGTTTCTGAGGAGTAGGCCACGATATTTATCACTACCACCAGTGACTCCAGAAGTAAAGGAGGTAAATGAAGATTTTAATATAAAGAGATTTGATGTAAAAAATGTCAATTTTCAGAAATGTATCAGGCTGAAATATTTGTTTGACTGGGATATGTTATAAATAGTATCCAAAACTGCAGCTGAAATGAGCAAATGCAAGATTCCTAAATGTAGCAAAATATATTTGGGTTGGGTTCCCATTTTGGTAATTTGCACTCAATTTTGTAAGAACGTTTCTTTAGATCAGTGGTGCGCAACCTTTTGGGTATGAGGACCAAGTCAAAAGAACATTGTTTGTGGGCCACATTATAAATAATACCTAGATGTACTTGTGTCATGGTTGATAATAGGTTTCCCCAGCTGTGCCAATATTGTGGCAGCAAACTGTCAATAATCTTAGACGTTTTGAATTAATCTTACACAAGTTGAAAATAATTTTACCCAATAAATACTTGCTATTCTCTCTTCATAAATAATTTCATTTACAGCGTGATAGTTATATTTATGTGAGATTGCACTTATGTTTAATGCATGGTACGAAATCTATGTTGTATTACCAATAATATAACGTATTTGAGTAACATTTCTGTATGAATGCAGATAAAAATAATGATTACACTAATTTCATACATTTAAGTGTTTCTGAAATTAGTTCGTGGGTAGCATTGCAATGTTGAATAGCTGCATGCCGACCGGGGACCGCATTTTTTACATTACTGCTTCATACCGTATAATTTGATTTCCCATTCTCTGCTCTGCTTTCTCCAGGCGATGTTGTAATCTGCTGTTTAACATCTGAGCACTAAACCATCGAGTATGACGCCGACACCGCCACCGCTCCAATTCCTCTTATTTCATTCTCAATATCTTCAACACCAACTCTACTCCCCCACACTAAATAGAGCAACAGCTTTTCACATGAGAAGACTAACACCCAGAAACATGCTGATGATATATTTCACACATGATACGATTACTACTATTGCCCCTTTGTATTCTCGAAGCACCGAATTTAAATATGGGCTGGAATATTAGCTACCTTAATATTATTTAGCGTTTTCCTCACTTCCGATGGGCAAATTTCGCGGAAACTGACACATCAGTATTGCCACCTTACACAACAATTTGCATCGTCCGTACAATCACGACGCCCTTTCTCAATAAATGGTATGACCTGACAGTTGAAAGCCTTCATTAACAAACTAGCGGACAGCCATCTCGAAAGTATTTCATTTTCAACATGTTTCTCTTTTGTGGGTGGGGTGTTAAACCTGTGTAGAAACATAATCTAGAAAGTGGAATTTCTGAGTCACTAGACGTAAATAAACATGAAGCAAACGACAAGGCGGCGTCCTTCCAGAATACTTGAAACTTCAAAACCTAACTATAGACCTTTCTTGGTTCCTATGGTTCTCCTCTCCCTGCCACTGTAATACTTCTTCAGGAATGAAAATCACTGTCTTCTGGGATGTGACACCGTTTTCTGTGTTACCTGGTGAGTAACGTTTCAGAGAAACGTTACTCACCTGTGCACGGGACGGCCACCTACAGGTGGGATGATACCAGATGCTGTACAATACAATTTTGACCTCCTGATGATGAACACATAGTGCTCAAAACATGTAGATGCATATAATAATCTTATTATAAAACAAGGTTTTGTGCATTAAGTTGGTTAATTATTAAGATTATACTGAGATGCACGGTCAGTAAAACATCAAAATATGCGAACTTTGTTCTCTCTTCCACCCTGGGGATTGAGAAAACTGGTTTCTCGGAAACTTTGGTAAATTTCTACCAAACTAAGTTGCATTACTGAAAATAGTATCTTCATAGTAGCCGCAGTCAGTAGCTCAAATCTTTCAAGTTTCGACAGTGTTTCAGAATACTTAATAATATACATACACAATGCATTCTCGGTTACAAACAGATATAAAGGAGCCCACGGTCCAGGTAACAATACCACAATATAGCGATCGAGTTCTTGAGCTTCATTACATACCAACGTGATGTGTCGTGTAATCAAATTTGAGGCAAAATTTGGTGCATTTGCTCTTGCCACCACTGGCATATAATTACAGCAACATAACAATACATTGCGCAATTAGGCCTTATTAATCTACCTACCCCCAAACTCTGATACCTTCCAGGCATAAAAACCTACATCTAAACATTAACAAAGTAATAAACTTCGCTACTAGTACTAAACACAGAAATATAGAGCCACGTTAACGGTGCTTCATTTATACAATGGGATTTTACCTGTAATACGGTGACACCCATTGGAAACCACCGGACCAACAAAAAACACGTACACTTGATCACAATACTTTAAGGATATGTCAGTCATTCAGCATGTCTTAGTCCATTGATTCTCCAGGCCTAGAAGAAAAGTACATGCAAAGGGTGTCCCATGTATCGTGTCTCAGAGCACGGCAGCATTATTGCACAGAAAACTTGCGCCCGCCCACATAATCTGCGAGAGCTACCGTATCAAACACGCAATCAAAGACACCAAATGTTGGATCGAAATTTAGCAGAGAATTTGAGATTTATCCCTGGTCGCAGAGACGCCATAAAAAACATATCCGCATGAATTACAGGAATATCCAGGGCGATTCGATATACCGCGGTCTTTGCTAGCCATAAATATTCATGGCGTAGCAGTTAGAGGGTAAATTAAACGATGCCGCTTGTTACACCTACGTATTGTATGGGGCATAATTTCGTAGAACACTTCATATTGTAGCACAAGAGGAGGATAACAAACCGTTCACAAATCTTCCTTATGTTATACGGGATGGGCCATTTCCTGCTTGAACGAGAAGCGTCGGCTGGACACTGAGGGATTTGCTTCGCATGCCGAGTGTCGAAAGGTGTAACAGTCGGTGAAGGACGTGCACGAAGTATCGCAGTGATAACCATTAGAAATTCTAATAAATCTCATCAACGCTGAAAATGTTACCCTCCGCCCGCACCGAATGCATCCGGTTTACCTGCGGAACTTGTTGTGGTTGTTGTTAACACTCTGAAATTCTTCCCCGGAAATTGTTGAAAATTCGCAGGGATATTGATTCTTGGTTTTTCCAAAATGTGGGGGTTTTGTTTGTTACACTTTATCGTTTAAACTTTCCGACAAAAGTCACAAGTCGTTTTGTTTATTTGCAACTTGTTCTCCTGGAAACTGGCACTGAAAGTTTCTACACATTTGACATATAGTTGCATTAGACACACACGCTGTTCAATAGAGTACCTGACCCAGGGCATTTTGTGACAGCGCTGAATGGTTCACTGAGAAATGCATCACCTATAGCAAAGGCGATGATATGGCGGAAATCTCCTGGTAGAGTTACACTCGACCGGTATGCGTAGGTATGTTTCAAAGCACTGCGAGAGAATTGCATTGGCCGCGTAATTGGTCGTGGTCTTTGGCTACCACGTTCACCTGATGTACCACCTAGTGACTTTATGGTGCGACGCATTTCTTAAAACGCTGAAGCCAGAGGAAAATAATTCTTTATTAGTCCACTTTTTTTTGAGTAACAATCAATAGCTCCAACAGGACAACTCTCTCTCCAAACTGCAGAGAAATCCGCGTTCTTAGATAGATAAAAATATTTGCTAGAAATTACCAGACATACTTACTCTACACAGCTCTTATATTCTTCCATCGTTCCCAAGAAATAGCTGCACCAGTCTGTTTCTGGTCTTAGGGCCCTCAAATTTTACCAGGTTCTAAATAGTACATTTTTGTGCTTCGTTTGCAGTAAAATTTTTTCTTTGAACGAGCTTGTGTTTCTCCATGACGTCACTAGAGTGACGATGTATTTCTACATTACATCGTGACTGAAAAAAAAACTGATTACATGGATGCTGTACCTTGTGGTTTCCTTAGTATAATTCTTGTATTTCTTCTGAGAAACAAAGCCAACCAGTCTTCGCCTAGTTGTGTTGAAGATTGTTAAAATATGCTTAATACTCTTAGCCTCTGCCAAATCATATGCATTATAATGCAGCGTAAAACTGTCCTAGGCAGTATTGCCCGAACCAAGCAGCGCAGTATTGCCCGAACCAAGCTGCGCAGTATTGCCCGAACCAAGCTGCGCAGTATTGCCCGAACCAAGCTGCGCAGTATTGCCCGAACCAAGCTGCGCAGTATTGCCCCGCCAAGTTTTAATCTCTTCATACGACAAATTCAAACTTTGTGTGTGGCTACTTTCATTGGATTCAAGCTCTTAACGCGCTTCGGCTTGCAAAGGATTGCAGGTGAAGATCAGCGATACCTCGGCTAACGAAGATAATTCGTTCCGGAATCACATTCGTTAGCCGAAAACACACATACAGACGGAAAAGATAAGCTCCTGGAATGGCCCGACCGATCATGTTTGCTGCTTTATGTTAGCGCGCGCATCCACTAAAACATTCGTTAGCCGAGTCCGAAAAACAGCGAAAAAAAATCTTCGTTAGCCGAAAAATTCGTTAGCAGGGTCACTCGTTAGCCG
>Ga0123354_10000435_pt1 | contig 40907 bp, 45 predicted proteins | sample TergutLab28metaG_2_FD_97872 | JGI IMG/M metagenome (GOLD analysis project Ga0123354, IMG submission 97872) | Labiotermes labralis P4 segment gut microbial communities from Petit-Saut dam, French Guiana - Lab288 P4 | ecosystem: Host-associated > Arthropoda: Insects > Digestive system > Gut ... | reverse complement strand
GGTGCGACAGCAAATTTAAAAAATCACTGTAGTACCCTGCCCCAAAAGAATGACCCTAACTTTTACAAAAAATTAGGGCTTATGTTTTAAATTTTTTGGGACATTTTCAAAAAAAATTGACATGTGAAAAAATACGAAATAACCCATCGTATAAAATCAACTGAAAACAAGCAAGAGCATGGAATTAACTTCTTCCATTGCTCTCGCTTGTTTTTTCGAATCCTGAACTTTCAAGGATCCATATGTTCTTCCCACGAAATGTAAATACTATACCGCCTTCTATATTGTTCATCTTTTTCTTCAATATGGCTGTTATCAAAGACATGCCTTACTTTAAAACCTCTTCTCTCAAATTGAAGTTTAACACCTAAGACAACCGCATCATGGAATTTGCCAAACCAACTTCCCTTAACACACCACTCCTCTTTGTCTACGCAAAGTTTACCTGGGTTATTAACATATGTTTTAATTTCTTCAAGCTTTTTATTTATTTCATCAACCCACCATTGAACTGTATCTCTACATTCCTTCGACTTATTCATTTCTCCTAAATTTCTTCTTGCGTTTTCTTTTAGCAATTCTGCCAACTCTTTTGCTTCATTTACCGTAGTCATGATTTTGTCTCCATAATTTTAGGGAAAAAACTTAAATTAAACAACTTGATTGTATTATAACATTTAGCAATAGCCTTGTCAACATAAAATCGTTAAATAAATTACGTCCTATTCTGCTGTTGTATCTTGATCGCTACTAGGTTTTTGACTTATCATCATTACAAATGATGCAATTATAAGAATACCTGCCGCTAATAATACGCCCATACCAATTGTTTGCCATATATTTAACATGACTTTTCCCCCCTTTTTTTATACAAATTTTTCATTTGTCAATAATTCTTTACTATTATAATTTATATTCTTTTACAACATTATATTACTTATTTAATTTTTTATCAATCATTTTTAGTAATATTTTCTATTTTATAATTTCTTCCACCTTTTTATGGACTAATCACCATACGAAAACTAGTTTGACCACTATTCATAGTACCGAACGCTTGGGTTAACAGCAAATATGCCTGCACCATTACCAGTACCGAAAACCAAGACCACCACGACAAAGAAATGGAAAACTCGAATAGGTAAAACCTATCCAACTTTGAAACCAGCCATACTGACCTTTTATCCAAGCTTCCTGTATTCCGTCTCCTATATGCGATACATCTACATCTACCCCACCTATATTCGTGAAATCTGATAAGTTTGTAGCATAAGATGTTCCAGTACTATTACTATATGCTGTTGCATATCTTGTACTACTTCCCCCTGTACTTGCAAAATTATTTTTACTTGCACTTATATAATCTGTACCCAAAAAGTAGCCTGTCCCTCCGTCTACATATGCATTATTAAATGCTGCTACATATTCATATGAGCCACCGTTTAAGTCATATACTCCACTTACATTGCCTGTTGTACTTTGATTTACATTTGTTTTATATGCTTCTCCTGCTCCCCCACCTGTATAAACTAAATTTCCATCCTTACTGTTATTCCATGTTACATTTTTTCCATTTCTTCCAAACTTACTCTGTGTTAAATATGCTGTTGCCCCCCATTCACTGTTTTTTGCCAAATGACTATTGTATTCATTATGCTCTAATTTAGTTCCATAATTAAGTGCATTTTCATAACAATTTGCTATGTTTATATTTTGCCAAGGTATTACCCCTGGTTTGCTTACAGCTCTTGCTGAATCTGATAATGCTACATTACTCACTGCATAACTTACTGTTGTCTTTACACTTTCACCAGCACTATTTTCCATACTTGTTTCATATTTTGCTACCCAAAATCCAGCCAATTCGCTATCCCATTCTCCATTTGCATATCCATCATTTGTTCCATTAGTAAAAGCTGGATGAATTATATACCCATCACTACTCACCGTTATTCCTGTATCTACGGTCACTCCATTAACCACTTGCCTTTTACTCGTTGCTGTTGTATATCCATCCGATCCTGATTTTGTGCTTGTTGGTATAAATATTATATCTATTTTTCCTGCTTTGGATACATCTGCATCAACTCCTTGTTTTACTCCTGTATAATCTATTTGGTATTCATACCTTGGTATCCATACCCAATAGCTTCCATCTGCTGTTTTTGCATTTGCCCATTGTTGATTTGCATAATCATACCACTCGCTTTGTGTATTTGGTGTTATTTCATTACCTGCACCATCCCATGCTACTGGCGTCATTCCCGCCGCAAGCTTTGGTGTATTTACTTTTGCTACATTGTCCCAGCTTCCATCTGTACTTCCTAAATTACTTTGGCTTCCTTCACCTTCATTACTTCCACCATTTACATTATCAAACCAACCTGTTGTATTATTTATTGTATCACCCTCGGTATTAACCGAATTATTATATTCTGCTGTCGCTTGTTTTACTTTGTCAATCAATCCTCCATTTATACTCCCTATTGCTACGCCTGCTAATATTAACAATACTATTACTGTTATTATCAAAGCTATAAGCGTAATGCCTTTTGTCTTCTTTATAAAATTTTTCATTTGAACTCTCCCTATTCCATACAAGATTGCAAGCACTAAACAACAATATTTACAATCTTATTCTTTACAATAATTATCTTAACAATTTTTTGATTTCCGATACTTCTTATTATGTTTTCATCTTGTAAAACCCTTTGTTTGATACTCTCTTCATCTTCATCAATACTGATTGTTATTGTACTTCTTAACTTGCCATTTACTTGAACTCCAATAACTTTTCCTTCGATTAATAGTTTTTCCTTATCATATGTTGGCCAATCAGATTTACATATCATAGAACCCAATTCATAAACCTGGTTCAACTCTTCTGTTATATGTGGTGCAAATGGATTTAATAATACCAATAAAATACGATAATCCGCTTTAGTAATATGTTCTTTTTCTTCATATTCATTACTCAAAATCATCATGGCTGAAACTGCTGTGTTAAATTTCATAGCATTAATGTCCTCAGTTACTTTTTTTATAGTTCTATTAATTATTCCTTCCATGTCGCTTGAATACTGGTCTTTATCTATAACTTTCTCACCTAAACGAATAACCCTCTCTATAAATCTTTGGCAACCTTTAAGTCCATTTGTACTCCAAGCAACTTCTTTTTCATAATCACCCATAAACATCATATATGTTCGTAATGTATCTGCTCCATAAGTATTTACTATATCATCTGGATTAATTACATTTCCTAAGCTTTTACTCATTTTAACGCCATTTTCTCCTAAAATCATGCCATGAGCAACACGAGTTTTAAATGGTTCTTTATTTGGAACTAACCCTATATTATATAAAAATTGATTCCAAAATCTAGCATATAATAAATGTCTCGTCGCATGCTCCATTCCACCGTTATACCAATCTACTTTTCCCCAATATTTTAAAGCATCCTGACTTGCCATTTCTTTATCATTTTTTGCATCCATATAACGTAACCAATACCAAGATGAACCTGCCCAATTTGGCATGGTATCAGTTTCTCTTTTAGCGTTTTTTCCACATTTTGGGCAAGCCGTATTCACCCACGATTCTATATTTGCTAAAGGACTTTCCCCTGTTTCAGTTGGTTCATATTCAGCTACATCTGGAAGTAACACTGGCAAATCTTCTTCCTTTACTGGCACCCAGCCACAAGATTCGCAATATACCAAAGGAATAGGCTCTCCCCAAAATCTTTGTCTAGAAAAAACCCAATCTTGCAATTTATAGTTTACTTTTTCATTGCCAATTTTATGTTCTTTTAAATATTGAATGATTTTTTTTATGGCATCTTCCTTGTTTAAACCATTTAAAAATTCCGAATTAATATGTACTCCATCACCAACGTAAGCTTCTTTATCAATATTTCCACCTTCTAAAACTGGAATAATATCAATGTTGAAATTCTTAGCAAATTCATAATCTCTTTCATCATGTGCCGGAACTGCCATAATTGCTCCAGTTCCGTAATTCATCATTACATAATCTGATATATAAATTGGAATTTCTTTATTATTAATAGGATTAATCGCCGTTATTCCTTGAATTTCAACGCCTGTTTTATCTTTATTTAATTGTGTACGTTCAAATTCTGTTTTATTCACTGTTTTATTTCTATATTCACTAATTACATCTAAATTCTTAATTAGATTAGCATTGCTATTAATTATTGGGTGTTCTGGTGCCAATACAATAAATGTAGCACCATATAAGGTGTCGGGTCTTGTTGTAAATACCTTTATACTTTCATTAGTTTCTTTAACTTTGAAATCTACTTCAGCCCCTGTTGATTTCCCAATCCAATTTATTTGAGCTGTTTTAATCTTTTCTTGAAATTCAGTATCATCTAATCCTTTTATTAAATCTTCAGCATAATCACTCATTCTAAGTAACCATTGCTCTTTTTCCCTTTGTTCAACAGGAGTCTTGCACCTTTCGCAAATCCCTCCTTCTGAATCTTCGTTAGATAGTCCAACTTTACATTCTGGACACCAGTTAATACTTTTTTTATCTTTATAAGCCATTCCATGTTCAAAAAATTTTAAAAATTGCCACTGTGTCCATTTATAAAACTCTGGATCTGTCGTTGAAAATTCACGGCTCCAATCAAAAGATGTTCCTATTTTTAATGCTTGACTTTTATATGTTGCTATATTTTCTTTAACTGCTTCTTTCGGATGTATGTGATTTTTTATTGCATACTGTTCAGCTGGAGCTCCAAAAGCATCCCAACCTATTGGGTACAAAACATTAAAGCCTTGCATTCTCTTTTTTCTAGCCATAATGTCTAATGCAATATGACTACGAACATGCCCAACATGTAGACCAGCTCCTGACGGATATGGGAATTCAATTAAATAATAATATTTAGGCTTATTCTTATCTTCTACTGCTTTAAATGTTTCGTTTTCTAGCCAATAATTTTGCCATTTTTTTTCAATTTCTTTAGATTCATACATATGTTTAACTCCTCTTCGTTGTTAAGATTTTAATAAATTTTCGCAAAGTAGCTTGGGGTGGTTAGTATATGCTTTTTAAAAAGCGAACGACAGCCCTTTGAGGCCCATGGAATCTTCGGAGGCTTGGAGGAGTTTTTTAAAAAGCATATACTAACCACCCCAAGCGGACATTTTGAGCAAAAATCCTTAAATATAGTAACTTTTATTTTAATAAATTTTATCACCGCTTATGAAGAATGTCAATGATTCTTGCAAAAAAATACCCCAGCCACACTATGTAGCTAGGGTACGAGCCACTATCTCGATGAACCTTTCTTGATTATTCGAACGAACTTCCTTGTATCTTCATTACTCAACTGCGAACCAACTTCCACTCCTAACAGTAGATCTGTTCTACTTTTGATCCACCTTTTAACCGCTGTTATCTCTTTAGTATATAACAAAATCGGAAAGTCTTCGTCTGATGACTTAACAAACTCCTCTACTTTACTCCGATACCACTCAGATCTGCTTTTAGTGCTGTTGTCCATTCTTTCCTCCAAGGTTGATTTTTACTAGCTCCTTCAAAAGGCACAATGCCTTATTACGCATACATTATACCAAAAAGTCTTCAAAAATGCAACAATTACTCATATATTTAACATCAACGATTATTACAAATAACATTTGTACATATCACAAATAACACATGCTTGATTTGTTGCGGGTTTGCCTTTATAATTAAATTACAATATGAAACAAAACACAAAAAATATTAAAAAATTAGGGGGGTAAAAAAATGAGAAAAAGAATAGTGATGATATCATTATTAATACTTATGATGATTTCTTTGTTAGTCATGCCAGCAGTTTTAGCATGTGCAGGAGATACACCACGATATGATGTTACTGCACAAATAGATAAAACCAATGGCGTTACACAAGGAAGCGAAGTTACCGTTTACTTTAGTCTTAACAATTTTATAAACTTTGAAATAACAAATGATGACCCTAATACAAATGTTGCTTCTGAAGATGGGGTAAATGCAATTGCAGCATTTATAGACTATGATGAGAATGTATTTTATGATCCTGTAATTACTGGATTAAATGGTTGGTCAGACCCAACATATAATACGGAATACAATGATAATGGAACAATCCGTATGGCAATAGTAATGGACAGAGATGACTTTATTAATACAAACCATCAATTTTTACAAGTAACATTAAAGGTAAAAGAAACAGCCACAGCATCAACAGACACAGAAGATGTTACTACAAGAGTATCTTTAAAGGATGTAAAAGTTTCAAACCAAGTTAATGATCTTTCGCCTAGCAATCAAGATGAAAATGGGGAAATATTTTCTCCAGAAATAAAAATACTTCCAGCAGTAACAGATACAACAACATATGTCAGAATAATGCCAAATACGACAGTTGCACAATTTAAAGCCTTGGATCCTTATACTGCATGTACAGATTTTAAAAATGCAAATGGGATAAGTTTAGCAGATACCGATTTTATTCCAACAGGAACAACAACAACAGATGGAGTAGAAACATATACAATAATAGCAGTAGGTGATATTAATGAAGATGGAGAACTGACAATAACAGACTTATCACTATTAAAAAGCTTTATAGTTGGCTTACCAATAACATTAACAGATAATCAAAAAAGAGCATGTGATGTTAGTTGGGATGGGCAATTGACAGTATTGGATCTCTCAAGAATGAAAATGGGTATAGTACAACTATGTGATTTTGAGGTAGATAACTGGAAAGGAACTGGACCAGCAGTAGTTGTTCCAATTGATTAGTTAATATAGTTATATAAAATGAAAAAGAAGGTGTCCTAAAATGAACTCTACTTTTCGAGGTAGAATTCAAAACGTGACACTTTCTTTTTTTATCAATCTTGTAACTGTCGTACTACGCACTTTTCATCTCCAGCCTCAACTTATCAGCAATCATTGCTATAAATTCGCTATTCGTAGGCTTTCCCTTCGTTGCAGATACAGTATATCCAAAAATATTTTCCACCGTATCTTGTTGACCTCTTGCCCACGCAACTTCAATCGCATGACGTATTGCACGCTCTACACGACTTGGTGTTGTTCTATACTTATTTGCTATATCTGGATGCTCTATCCAACCAATAAATTTGGTAAATCCGCAAATTATTCATAGGTTTATGTTTTACTTATTGATAGGTTTATTTTATATGATAAAATTACAAAAATCAAGACCAATAAATGCTTGTTAGTCTTAAAATTTTTCATCAATTTAAATCAAAGTTTTATATTGATAGATAAATTTTAATTAACGTTATATCTTTAATTTAATTAAAAAGTCTCATTTCCAATTTTCCTTTGATGTTTCTGGATTATCGCCATATCATAACCCTGATTATGACTTTCTATTAATTTTATTTTATCAATACATATGTTCCCTTCATTTGGTTCATATTTGACACAATAAAAATATCCAACATTTTCGTTTAAAATAATAAAATCCTCATTACCTATTTTTATTGTCTTGAACATCTTATAGTTTTTTATTTGAGATTTTTTAAAACCATATAATAACATTATTGTTAAAATCAACATAATAATTAATGGAATGATAAGCCATATGATATTTGAATACACCTTATTATATATGTAACTACCTATGGTAAAAATAATTAAATTTAAAATTACAGTTAGACTAACCATAAAAAGCATTTTTCTACAATTTTTATTATATTCTCCCGAGTTCAATATCTTTATTTCATCACGGAGTGGTTTAGTAAAAGACCTTATTACAAACCTTAAAATAAAAATTATAGCAATATAAACTATAATACTAACTATTATTAACAAATTTTTATTAAATTTTGTCAATTCAAAAACTAAAAATAACACTATAACTACTATTATTCCATAGCACAATTGCTCTGGATTGAAACCAGAACGCATTTTATTTCTTTGACTATCATCTATAAAAAAATAATCCCAATATGCTTTATTTACAAAATATTCTAACATCGCTAAAAGATTACTAGCTATTGTAGTTAAAAGGGTAACGATAATAACAAAAGCTTCTTTATTCCCTTGAATAAGTTCAAATGTAGATTTAATATCCATAAAAATATACCTCCTATTAAATTTTTTATATAATATTTATTTTAATATTTCATTAATTTTTCCATTTATTGTCTGCATTTCCTTTTCTTGCCTAAATCTATCATCTAAATATCTGTCTAATTTTTTCATACTGTGATTAAAGATAATATTCACATTTTTATATTCTTGAATATACTTACATTCCAACCAATTAGGATATTCTAATTCAATAGCATTAATTATTAAATTAATTATAATGACCTTATCTTTTTTCGGGAACCCAATCCATGTCATAACATTTTCAACTCTAAATAATAAGTGCAATATATATATAGCTTCAATTTGCTTTTTATATTCTATATCTAACTTTCTATCCCTCATATGTTTTTTTAATAATTCAACACATTGCAATATATCAGATATCTTAGAAGTTTTTTTAATAAAATCTGATATTGTAGTATTATTATGAATTCTATAATTATACAATGCTTCGTCCATATGATAAATCCTTTGTGCACTAGCAACTATAACAGGAGTTATTGCTAAATCCTCCCACTTAATTTTTTCTGGAAATCTTAAAGTTTCAAAGATATCACGGCTTATTAATTTGTTAGTAATTGCAGGGGTTTCTGTAATTATATAATTTTTATTTTTCTTTATGTTGACTATCTGATTTCCTTTTAGTTTCCCCCAATTATTAGAATATCTCATTTTAAATGGACCAATAATTGATTTATAATTACAACGAACTAGCTTAACATTATTTTCTTTAGCAATGTTAAACATTTTTTCTAAAGCATTCTGTTCCAAATAGTCATCAGCATCAATAAAGTTTATAAACTCACCATTAGCAATATTTATTCCTGCATTTCTTGCACTTCCTGCACCACCATTTTCCTGTTCTACAATAACCATTTTACTAGCATATTTTTTTTGAAATTCGTACAGTATTTCTAAACTTCGGTCTTTAGAACCATCATTTATTGCTATTATTTCAATATCTTTTAATGTTTGATTAAATAAGCTCTGTAAACATCGTTTTAAGTATTTTTCATCATTGTAAACAGGAACTATTATACTTACTTTTAGCATAAGATATCTCCTCATTGAACTACTATTTTAATATTATATAGCAATTATTTAAATTTTGTCGATAGAATACAAAATAAAAGTAATAAGCTTATTGTTCTTTTATTTCTAAATCTTTATCTATTAATGGCTTTCCATCTCTATCTAATAACACTGTTAAACCACATCCCCAATTTTTTTCGACAAACAAATATTGTATTCCTGTTTCCTTGTCAGTATAAATTTCCACATTCTTATCAACGGAATTTGTTTTAAATCTACTTTCATATTTCATTCTTATTACACCTCCACTCGCAAATACTTACTGTACAACAAAATTCAAGTTTTATTATTTAAGGCATAATCATTCAGATAGTTCATTATATTTTTTGTTTGAATTAATATATGCTTTAAATCTGTTATTTCAATATTTTCTTTTGAATCGACCACATTATTTTTCTGTTTTTCTTCATGTACAATTTCATCATTCATCATATATATAATACAAATATTTTGATATGCCATATCGATATATCTGTCTCCATTATGATATTGCAATAGTTTATCTATTAATTCTACTAGTTCCCCATTTAGAACATAAAAGTAATTCTTTTTAATGTTGTAAATTTCCGCTAGATAGTTTTTATAAGTAACCTCATAATATTCTTTCCAAGTAATATTATGAGAAAAATTCTTAATATCAATCCTGTCATTAGATATTGTACATTTCCTCGTATTGCTTCTTTTCAATAAGTCAATTTTTTCTATTTGTTCACAAAACTTATCTATATTTTTATATATAACATCTGAATCTTTAGCCTCACCTATTATTTTCCTATACATATAAGTTATTGAAACATTGAATCCTCTTATTTTATCCTCTAAATCCCTAATGATAAATCCTATTCTTTTTTTATTATCTTCAATTTCTTGTTGTTCTTTTTTTCTGTCTAACATAAGAATTAACAACATAGCAGAAAATAAATTTATTGATAACCCAATAAAAAAAGTCCCAAAAATCAGTTCTAATTTATTAGTTGTTTCTTGTCGAAAAAGTATTATGAATGATATTATAAAAAGTAACATTGAACCATAAAATAAAATTTTTCTCCATGTATTAATCTTAATTTTTTTCATATTTATCTACCTTCTTTTTTAATAAATTATTATTTTACTAATTATATCATAAAAAACACAACTTAAAAATAATATTTTAATGTTTAAATAAGTTTACATTAAATATACCTTAAAACCCTTCCCGCTCCTGACAAAACAAGATATTTCATAATATATCATTTTCCTACAATATTTGTCATATAACCCTGCGGAGAACATATCCTCTCCATCAACGTTAATCTACAATCATATCTCCATTTTGAAACAACAAGAACTATGTCTCCCTTTCTAAAACGTCTCCAAATTGCTCTAAATTTTAAGTACAGAAAAAGCAGGAATAAGCTCCTGCTCTCTCGTTTTATTACTGTTTTGATTGCCAATCCATAAAATCATCAAACCTTTTTCTTTCTGTTGCATTCCATGTCTTTGGGTCTTCGTTCATTTGTATTTGAAATGCTTTCATTTCTCTATCTTTATAACTCTCTGGATAGCTATCTGAAAGTGTTTTATTTATTCCAATTATTAAAATTATCAAAGTTATAAGAAACATTGCAATACAAATACCAACAAAAATAGCTGTTCCACTAACTTTTTTATCTTCCATATTCGTACCTCCATTTGTTCTAATTGTTCTTCTCCCATTCATCAAATAGCTCTTTTGCTTCTCGTAACCCTATACCTTTTATTTTACTTATCCTTTTTACAGTTTCAATTCTGCTTCCATTACAGCTCATAAATATATTATTTAACTCATTATCCTTATTTATATTTTTTTGAACTTGTACCTCATTAGAATTATCTTTTAAATTATCTGTATTGCTTGCAAATAATATTTTTTGCTTTCCTTGTTCAAATTCCTGTTCTGTGATTATTCCATCTTGCTTTAATTTGTTAAGCTTTTCTATTTCTTCAATAAAGTTTTTATCGCTTTCATCTTTACCGTTTTGAACATTAGTAGATTCTGCTTTGTTTTCATTTATAATAGCCATCACTGTTGCATACACTTCATTTGCAAATCTCATCGACTCAATATAGTATGGATTATTTTTTGTCATTTCGCCCTTTAAAGCTTTGGTGTTTTCAGTTATTAAACCTATTGTATGTAAAGGTTTTTCAATATTACTTGTAACTATTCTTACTTGTAATGAGTTAACTATATTACTGCTTTTTCTTGTACTAGCCCCTACAATAGCTCCAACACCTCCAGCTATAACACCTCCAACTATTGCTCTCCCAACTCCACCTTTCTTAATTGTGTTACTATTTTCAATTATTTCACATTCTAGTATCTCATTAAATGGAATTATTGAAACTATCCCACTACATAAAGCAAGCTGTTTATCCTTTTTATTTATCATTACTCGCCACCATTCAGAAGATATAGTTTTGTCTGCAACAAAATTTTTATTTCTCAATGTATCTTCTTCTCTTTGAGTAGCGTTTCCCTTAATATTCTTTAATGTGCTACCTCTTATAACAGCACCTATAATACTTAGAACTACTATTACTATAAATAATATTACTATAAATACAACCACTGACCCCATTACAATACCACCTTTCAATTTTCAAATATTTTAACAATTAGTTACATTTTACCACACTATTTTTATTTTGTACACAAAAATGTACACTTATTTTGAAATATTTTTTGTGTACAATGTCTTAGGGTGATGAAATGAGTAAATTAAAAATTAAATCTGATATAAAAAGTAATGATACTATTACTAGAACCATAAGAATAAGTGGTAGTACATATGATAAAATTACTAAACTAGCAGAAGAAAACAAAATTAGTTTTAATAGTGTTGTTAATCAAATTATTGAGTATGGTTTAGAAAATTTGGAGGACTAATTTTTCTATCGAGCTGAATGTACACCCTCCCCAATATAAAAAAACTCCTGCCTCGAAACACTTTTAATACGGGCGGGAGTAGTGCTTTAGTCAATAACTATTTGCTTTTTTCTAATTCATTTGCTAATTTATAAAAAGTAGTTCTTTTTGTTTTAGTATTTATCATTGTTTGGTTTGCTGTCTGTTTTCCTTGTTTCCATTTCTTCCATTCTTTCATAAATTCATCTGTTATTTCTGCTTTCGGTCTACCTAGATGTTTTCCTTTAGCCTTTGCTACTGCAATACCTTCTTCCTGTCTTTTTCTTATGTTACTCCTCTCTTGTTCACTCACAAAAGATAACACTTGAAGGATTAAATCAGAAATGAATGTACCTAGAAGGTCTTTGTGCAATCTAGTATCTAATAATCCCATATCCAATATTTTTATATCAGCCCCACATTCTGTTGTTATTTCTTGCCATTCTTTGATTATTTCCTTGTAATTTCTTCCGAAGTCTGTCTATTGATGGAACAACAAGTAAACTACCTTTGCTATCTTTTAACATTCTTTTTACTGTTTGATACTCTGCTCTATTAAAATCCTTTCCACTTACTTTATCCACAAATAGCCTTTCTTGTGATATTCCGTATTCTAGTAATGACTTAATTTGTCTATCTTCATTTTGATTTTTTGTTGAAACCCTCGCATATCCATACTTTTTTTGTTCTTCCATTTTAAAACACCTTCCTTACCATGTATTCATTATACAATAGTATTCGTAAATTGTCAAGCGTTTTTACGAACATTCGTAAAATAATTTTATAACCTTTACGAATGTAATTTAAAGGTGTTTTTAGCATATTCACAAAGGTATAGCTTTACGAATATGGGGTTTATATATCTTTTTTCTTTGGTTTCCACTTACTTGGAATATTATCTAACTCATCATCTATTACTATCTCCGCTTGTGAAGGAGGAAATCCACAATACACATTTACAATGGTATCCTTATTTTCTGGCATTACTAATCTTGCACGACCAATGCATTGTTCTAACTCTGTTTGTATTACCCACATATGTATATTTCTTAACTCCTCTTGCTCATAAGTATATAACCAAAAAATATACTCATCTGTTTCTACTTCCATATAAACCCTTTCTGTGTTTTCAAAGTTTACCCCATAAATAGCATACGCTAAAAATTTGTAATACAAATCATTTTTTTCTGGCTTTCCAATAATAGTTAATGGTTTTCCATTTAATGTATCCACTCCTAACATAGAAAAGAAATGATGTATGTTTTCACCAGAAATACCTTCCTCAATTAACATTTTTTCAAATGAAATTATATTCATGTTTGTTATATCTTTATGCTTGTCCACAATTTGCCTAAAAAGCCCTTCGTTTTGTTTAAAATATTCTCTCGAATAACTATGTTTCCCCATGAGTCTTAAGTTGCCTGCATATTTAACCTTTGGCACTTCTGCAAAATATACCTTTCTTGATTGTTCACTTAGTATATCTTTCCACATATGCTGATTTATTGTAGCCGACATAATTATGGTGTGCATAAATGGCAAAGGTCTTACTAACATACATCTTATTATTGTTGTATCTGAAACTTCCTCATTTGCATTATCAACAGGATTGTACATGTAAACATAACTTGAATCTAAAAAATCAAATATGTTGATATTTACATCGTTCTCTAATATCTCATTTTCTGCTATATCCACAGTATCATAATAATAATTCAATGGAGTTAATTTATTTATCTCTTTATATGGTTTTCCCACAATTTCTGATATTCTAAAATCTATCAAATCTTTTAAACTTGGTATATTTGCACTAGCGTATCCTACGTCTCCGACTGTAAAGTCTACAACCTCATATAACGTCTCTATGAAATCTTCATCTATTATTACAATAGAATCTATATATGCTTGAGGTGGCATATATATAAATCTTTTATGTGTTGTCAATATTACTCCTCTATAATCTTTTAGCTCCTTTTGGCAACATACATATTCATTTAATATTATTGAATCGTTTACATCTAAAACAAATCCTGTACTTAATAAATTTTTTATGTATTTTTTTAATTGTTTGTACAACCCTCTTTCCTGATAGAAATTTAACTTTCTTTTTAATTCTCTATCTTTTAACTCATCAAAATCTGGAGTCATTTTAAATTTAATTTCTTTTCCAAATCTATTATTTGCTATATCTCTTTTTAATTTATTTGTAGGTACAGCATAAAAAATATTTCTGAATTTTTTGTTTTGGTCTTGTTCTATCTCTTTTATTAACCTCTTTGCTGTTTCCGTTTTACTTGTTCCTGTTCCTGATTTTATAATATATACATTAGTATTATTCCAGTCTTTTAAACCAATTACATCGTTCACCCTCATTGTTGATAGCTCCCCTTTCTATTATTTCTAATATTCCCCTTGCCTCATCTAGCGTTATATAATCTTCTGATACATCTTTCTTTGTTATATTTGCCCTTTTGACTGTTACAGTATCTACCATATTCTTTGCATGTTCACATTTATTACAGTATTTACAATAACCATTACATCTTTTAGAGAATTGATATTTATTCTCATTGTAGTCTGCATGCCATTCCCAATTCTTCTCAGTTTCTTCTGGATGTACTTTACAATATCTTCCCATTAAGTGCTTAAAATAGTCTTTTCCCACAATTTGATGTTGTTTATCCTGCTTATCTTTAAATTTTACAATTAAGCGATTTAAGTTTAAATTTATTCCTAAAATCTCTTTATTTTCAAAGTGTCTTGGCTTATTTTCTTCAAGTTCTCTGACTAGCTGACATTTGCCTAATAACACATCAATATCTACTGACCTTTTCCCCATTTTCATAGTTTGATTTTGATTTCCTACAAACCTTTTACGACTCGGGTTAGCAACAAAGTTATCAACTATTACATTTGTATCCTCATCTAAGTCAGTTGTTATATCCACATCATCCGATGTTACAACTACCCCTTTTATTGTTCTTGTTGGTCTCTCATTCAGCATACAAATTTCATAAAATTCTTGTTCATCTTTGTTGGGGATTTTGGTTATTGTTCTATAGTATATATAATATAGAGAACTAACCGAATTCCCCAAATTTTCTCCAAATATTTTTTCATGGTCTGCTCCGCTTAGATTGAAATGATATTCTGGAAATATACTAGCATTATTTGTTTCCATTCTATGATTATGTAATAGGTCAACTTGCTCCTGTGTTAAAACACGTTTAATAACGTGAGGTACATTATTAATGGTATTTATACCTAAGCTAGCCATATATGACTTAAAATCTCTTTGAAAATGTTTCCTAGGATTATCCTTATCCATTACTTTGTTCATGTATATTTTTTCATACCATAGTGCTAGTATTTGAAAAAACTTATCCAATTCTACAGATTCTCCAAAAATAGGGTCATCATCTTCTATTATCCCATTTGTACTGCCAAAATACATTCTATTTGGATTTGTACAATTATCATCGAAGTAACCTTCAAACATATCTTGTAATCCAAATATCATTGCATGGAATAAATCCCAGTCAAATATTGGTACATCTGTTTTAAATAGTAATCTAAACTTTTCTATGCCTTCATCTTGGTTATTACTGAATGTTCTATATGCAAGAAGTGTATTAAGGTCTAAGTCTATTAATTTTTGCTTTACTTCTTGAAATAATTGCCCATATGGAAGATTAACTTTATTCTTTTGTTCATCTTCCTTTTTATCTACATCAAGGGCAAAAATATGTACCATTCCAAAATACTTCTCCAAATTTGTAATATTATTCTTTAATTCTGTTTTTAGAGCAAATTCTTTACCACAACGCATATTTTGTATTTCTTGATTTGATGTTCCTATTGCTTTTTGATACAATACTTGCCACGCAAATAGTGTTTCACGCAATATTGCTTCTTCTGTAATGTTGCCATATACTTGTTTATAATAATTACTATTAAGAAAATATCCACCAAAAAACGTCCTTCCCCCTCTTGCAATCAAATCTTTTAATTCCTTTAATGTAAGTATTGTAGGTAGGTTAAACATTCCTAGAACAATTTGTGATGTCTCTGGTTTATCTGGCTTAATTGTAAAAGGATGAGGATATATAGAAACATAGAATAAATCTGTTCTAATATTATTTATATTTGCTCGAAGCGGCATTTTACAATACTCATCCCATAAATATTTTTCTTTTTCTATTCTTTCTTCCCATTCTATACGCATTTGCTCCATTATACTTAGTTTGTTTTCTTCTGTTTCCATATATCCACCTTTCTAAAAATCCCTTAATATCATTCACAACCACCTTTTATTAATTTTAAATATCTTGGAATTGGTTGCTTAACTGGAGTCATCTTATTTGAGTCCTTATCATACCAATATTGTTTCTTAGTCACTTCATCTGTATAGATAACATATGACTCGAATCCCTGTTCCTCACACCATACCTCAAGTGGACTAAATCCTTTTTCCACTTTACAAAAATAATTTATTATTGACATATAATTAACAACAAATTCACACACTTCATCATTGCTGTAATCCCATAAAAATTTGTCTACATTCTTACTTCCTATTATGCTACCTGCCCCTATCTCATTAATTTTTTCAACCGTATAAAAATAATCTTTACAGCCAAATTTCCCACTTTTGTAATCTTTTCTTATTGGAAATATCGTCATAAACTCATTTGGTGTTAGTAGCATTGCAAAGCTTTTAACCATTTGTGTAACATCTAAAATATCTTTTGCCATGTTATAATCTGATATTCTTAAATCTGAACACTCTAAAATTCCTACATACTTTACCCCATAATAAATTAATCTTTTTGTAAGTAACTTGTTCTCTTTTAACTCTTCTACCGTTGTAATACTTTTAACACACCTATCAAGTGTTGTTCTATAAGCACTTGAATAAATTGATACATAATCCACTTCTTTTTTTGGTTTTATTTTTAATAATTTAAACATTTTTTATTGTCTCCTTTTATTTTTAGGTACGGGTAGAGAGGTTTTTACGCTCCTCTAACCCATAACCTTTTTATTTTTCTACATCATTCTATACATACCAATTTGCCCTTGATATTTCATAGTCAACCTTTTCTAGTCCTTTAGGTGTTATGTACAACACTACATTTATATCTTTAATTTTCCACTTGTCATCAAACTCTGGTTCATACCAAACATTAACATACCCGTTTGGTAAAAATTTGCCACCATCAAATACTGGGATTCCTAACATTTCCAATACTTCACTTGCAGTATGCAAGCATAATTCACACACAGTTGATATATGCACTCCTTTATTATTCATATCTTTAAGTTCGTCTTTTTCATCATTTAAAATGCTTGCAGTTTGTTGCCATGTAAATTTCTTTCTATCAGCCTTTTTCATTTCATTAAATGCAATAACAAAGTTTTTTACTTTTTGTTGACTTTCGATTTCTTTCATCACTTCTTCAAATGGTTGATAAATAGCAACTTCTTCTGAAACCAACTCACATTTTGATAATTGAAACATGCTATAATCTGTTTTTACATTCCAAAATACATCTCGTACCTTTCTGCGAACATCCTTTAATTCTTGCATATCATCAGATATGACTTCTACCTGTGGTAATACCACTACTTTGTTTTGTCTTTTCATAACAAAACCTCCTTCTTAAAATTTATAAAAATTACTTTTCCTAATATCTGACTACCTATCTATCTTTCTATCTGTTTCTTTGATTTTCGAGTACAAAAATAGCCCCCATCAATTCAAATTCAAGTATTTAAGCTTAAATTTTCTTGACATGGACTATATTTCGGTGTATACTTATTATTAGTAGAATTTTCTGTATACATAGAAATATAGTTATATATGAAATTCATTGTAGAGAGTTTACAGACTCTCTATTTTTTTATATTAAATTAATTACCTCCAATTTTTTAAATTTTTGTTTTATATTTTTGCACCTTATTATATTTTACCATGAAAAAATCTTTTTGTCAAATTCTTGACGGTCTGAAAGTATTGATTTTAATATGTATACATGCTATATTTGTTATTTTTATTTGTCAAGTAATTTTTCAATTTTTCCACAAAAAAGAATCCCCTATTTAATAGAAGATTCCTTTCAAATTACAATTCAACTGTCACATCTTGGTCGTTATCCAACTTAATTTCTAACCCTGTCTTATTCTCACTTTCATAACATATATAAACAAATGCAATATTTATTTCCAATTCTGTATCCATTATTTCATCGGATAAATATATAATTCCGCTTTTGTAGTGATATTTTAATTTATTTATTGTAAGTTTTGCACCGATTACCCCTTCTATTTTTACTGTAATAGATTTATTATTATATGTATTTAATATTTCTTTCAATTCTTTTTCACTTATTTTATTCATTATTTTTTCTACCTACCCCTCTTTAAATTTGCCAAAGGAGAGTATCGCTGATAGTTTTCTCTTAAATCATCTTCTAGCAAGTCAACATACGACTCTTCCGTGACTTTTACACTCGAATGTCCTAATATTTTTGATAAAGTATAAATATCTCCACCATTTTTTAAAAATCGCTTTGAAAAGTTATTTCTAAGCATATGCGGGTGAATTTCTTTTAATCCAATTCTTTCTCCATACTTTTTAAAATTAGTCTCATAATTACCAACTGTTAATGGTTTACCTTTATTTGTACAAAATACAAAGTCTGAATTTCTGTATCGGTCTTTAAATTCTAACCATCTTCTAAGCAACTTACTCATTTCCGCCGAAAAAAATACGAATCTATCCTTCTTCCCGTTTTGTTGTATCCGCTCTTAATAATATTGTTCTTTTTATAAAGTCTATATCTGTATGTACTATTGATAAAGTTTCTGATAGCCTATTCCCTGTATCAAAAATTAAGTTAAATATAGTAAAGTCTCTGTACTCATGAAATTTACTTAAATCAAAACACTTTAAAAGTTTATTCATATTTATATCATCAATATATCCGAACTACTTTCCTAACATTCTTTATTTCCTTAATTCTAATAACTGGATTACTTTTTATAAGTCTCTCTCCATACAAATAATTGAAAAACACTTTAAAATTTCTGATGTAATTATTTATTGTTGTAATTCCAATCTCTTTTTTGTAATCTTCCCTATTCTCTGGAAAATTTACAAGTTTACTGTTCTCATTTGATGTAACAGTATATTTACCCCTTTCCTTTAGATATTTTATGTACTCCCTAAGATGTATCTCTCGTACATCTCCTGCTCCCTTTACCTTATGAGTGTTCTTTAGATAATGAGCCAGTAACCTCAATGTTTGCTCATAACTCCCATAAGTCTTTTGTGCCAAGTTCTTTGCTTGACAATAGCAAATAAAATCATCAATGTCATAATCAATTTGCTCCATAACAAAAACTCCTCCCCTTCATTAAATTAATGTTTTCAATTTGTAAAACATTAACCCAATGAATGAAAGAAGTTTATAGGTGTACGAAGAAACCATTTATAGGTTTCATTGCCGATTTTCCACTAAATCCATAGTTATTTTTCGTCACTTTATAGGTTTACTTCAAAATTTCGGATTCTTTGTAATCATTCTCTTTATAGCGTTTCAGAAACTACCCTGCCGTCTTCATTTCCAGCCTCAACTTATCAGCAATCATCGCAATAAACTCGCTATTTGTAGGTTTTCCCTTTGTTGCAGACACAGTATAACCAAAAATATTTTCCACTGTATCTTGTTGACCTCTTGCCCACGCAACTTCAATCGCATGACGTATTGCACGCTCTACACGACTTGGTGTTGTTTTATATTTATTTGCTATATCTGGATATAACTGCTTTGTAATTTGATTTATTACTTCAATATCATTTATAACCATCATTATAGCTTCTCTTAAATATTGATACCCTTTAATGTGGGCTGGAACGCCAACTTCATGTATTACATTTGTAACTAATGCTTCAATATTGGTTTCACCTTTTCTTTGTCTTGGATTTATTGTGATATAATTACTTTTAGTTTCCCTTGAAATAAATGAATTTTTCACACTCCCTACGTTATAAAATTTTAATTCTTTAATTCTTTTTGCTAAAACATCAATTTCAAAAGGTTTCACTATGTAATATTCTGCACCTAAACTTATTGCTTTTTGAGTTATTTTGTCTTGCCCAACAGCTGATAACATAATACAAACTGGATTCTTTTCCAGTTCCTGTGCCCCAAGTTTTTCTAATACTCCTAAGCCATCTAAATGTGGCATTATAACATCTAATATTGCAACGTCTGGTTGTTTATCTTTTATTAATTCTACTGCTTCATTTCCATCTTTCGCTACTCCAACAATTTCAATTTGTTCATCTCTCCCTAAATAATTCGTCAATGTCTTTGCAAACTCCACATTGTCATCTGCAATTGCAACCGTAATCTTTTCACTCATTATTTCTTTCCTCCTCAATAAAATTTGTAAATTATTTACTTCGTCATTATAATTTCTTTTTTTATATTTTGCAATAGCTTTTTTATGAAATTTTAATTTTTTTGAATTAATAACTACTTACTGGCAGTCTATTTTTATCAACTTTTGTCAGATTTTGTCGAAATCATTATTAGGGACGGTTCCAATGATCTGTTATTTTTATAGATGATGATAGCGTAAAATTTGACAATTTGATTTAAATATGATATAGTCGGTGTAATAAATTGTATTATATTTGTGCCTTTTTAGAGGCAGTACAAAAGTAAATCCATTGTTTAGGAGACTGCTATGAGTGACCCAACGTCAAAATGTATTTTATGTAATGACACTGGTTTTGTTGATTGCAAATGTAAAAATACTGCACCACCACTAACCAGCGATGTCAAATCACCTTCTGATTTAACACAAAAATGTAAGCTATGCCACGGTATTGGTAAAGTGCCGTGTAAAATGTGTCTAAATACAGAGATGAAGAGAAAATTAGCGGAATATCATAGAAAACCTCCTTCAATTCCTATTGGAACATTTCGCCCGAAAGGGGATAAACTGGATTAAAAAGAGGGTGTCCTAAAATACAAAATTTCGGGCTGTCGAGGACGCCAGCCCCTACGAAAATGTAGGGGTCGACGTCCTCGGCAACCCAAAAACAATAATTTTAGGACACCATCTTTTTTTATTGCATATCCGTATACACTGGTTCACTATTACCAAAATACGTTCTATAATATATTCCTAAAAAGTCTGGGTCTCCATCCGTATCATCAATAAAATATTTTGGTTCAACAACTACATTCCCATTAAAATCAATACTGCCCCATTTTTCCCCTATTTTTATTCCTGCAAATCCAAGTGTATTAAATTCCGTTACCCTATCATATATCGGCTCTACAACAACATTTCCAGCTCTATCTTTAAATCCCCATTTGCCATTTTCTTCAAAACTTACTAGTGCATTATTAGGATACGCCTCTTTGCCCGAAATTTCTTTACCTACTAAATCAAAATACCTTATTCCAGATTCACAATAGACCTTTATAAAGCCATCTCCAGGCATTATACTACTATCTACGCCTTCAAATATAAGCTTTAAATTTTCATCAAAAATATACGAATCGTTGGTTTTAACATCTAATGTTCGAACTAATTTTGAATCCTTAATATTTTCCATAACATCATACTTAAAATCTATTAATGTTTGGTTTTTACTGTTTATAAGTCCATATTTACCATCTTTATTTCTAACCATAAAATAATCATTAAACATATACTCTATATAATCATAATTTGTAGGTATTAACACATTAAAGTCTTTATCTAATACTCCATATAAATAATTATTATTTTGACAAGTATAATAATCCGTTCCAGCTACCTGCTCTACTAACTTATATTTATCGTTTTTTACTTGTACTCCGCTATAATCAAACTTCACTTTTGATTTATCTTTTTGAGTTGCAATAATATATATACCTTCAATGTCAACAGAAGTATAATTAATAGGAAGTATTGTCCTTCCACTCATATCTAAAACTCCATAATTTGAATTCCTTTTAACTATTAATAAATTTGAATCTTCATCATATTGTATATCTTGATAGTTGAAGCTTATAATTTCCTTATCATTTTGCACAACTCCATATTTTCCACTCTTTAAAGCTATTAAATATGCATTATTTTTATCTTTTATTTCAATAATTCTTTTAATATCATCATACTCTATTTTTGTTAACAACTTACCTTTCGAATTCACATATCCATAAAAGATATCTTTATTGGTTTCTATTGCTACTATATATCCAGAATCATCATAGCCATTGTCATCAGTAGAAAACTGATCACTCATTATTACATCATATTTTGTATCTATTTTACTTTTCCCTGATACATTAATTACTCCATACTTATCTGATTTTTTTACAAGAAATTCGCCTTCTTTATATTCCATACACGTTAATTCATCATATATAGCCTTTGTAACTATTTTTCCATCATAAGATACCAATCCATATTTGCCATCTTCTTCATATTTTAAAACTTGCTTTTCATATGGATATGCATCATTTACACCTACTAATAATAAAGGTTCAACGTCAGTAAAATTTTGAAATATCTTTTCATTATTTTTATTAATAATAATATAATTTATATCTCCCGTCTTTGTATCTTCTCCACTTGAACTAACAAAAAAAACATCTTTTTCAGGGTTAGGAATTATTATGTCGCTGTAAGTAGCATCGATAACAACTTTTCCATTTTTGTCTAATACTCCAAACTTATTATTGCTATAGAACTTATAATAATTTATAGAAAATGAATTGTTGGATGGTTCTTTTTTTAATAAATTCATAACCATAAAGGTCCCAAAACCAACTATCGCAACTATTACTACTACTATTATTATATTTCTAACTTTAACCATAATATATTCTGTCCCTTCGTTTATTTTAACTTGGTATAATTATATCATCTTTTACTTTAATGTTCAATTGGTATTTACTTTTTCTTAAAATTTTGGTATTATATTATTGTTAAGGAGCTTTCTATGGTTTCAGAAAATATAGGATTAATTAAAAGAAAAACATTATCTTATACAAAAAATATAATTATCTATTTTTTTATATATGCATTTATCGGTTGGATTATTGAAGTTTTTTTTGTATGGTACAAGGTTGGTGTTTTAGAAAAAAGAGGATTTTTATTTGGTCCAATATGTCCTATTTATGGATATGGTGCTTTAATGCTTATTTTAACATTGAAGCCACATACAAAGAATAAACTTAAGCTGTTTTTTTCAGCTATAATATTATTTTCAACACTTGAATACATTGTTGGGTTTGCATTAGAAGCCTTTTTTAAAATGACGCTTTGGAATTATTCTGGTGATTTCTTTAACTTAAATGGTAGAATTTCTTTATATATTTCAATAATTTGGGGATTTCTGTCATTAATAATTATTTATTACATTCATCCATTCATTAAGAAACATTTGCAAAATTTAGAAAATAAACTTTCTTATACTCTTATGAACACTATATTTTATATTTTATGTGGACTATATATCGTTGATACTTTAGCTTCAATATTTAGGCATGCAATGTTAATTTAATAATAGGAGGTAACTCATGAAAAAGAAACCTAATATTACAAAAGAAAAAGAATGTAAGAGTTTAATTGTTATAAAAAGACCGCCTCTATCTCCTGAATATTTTGCACTACTAAAGGAATTTGCAAAAAGTTTAAGACTATTACTTCGGCAAAACTATTGATTTTCCTAATGTAACAAATCTCTCTAAAAATAAAAATATATTATTAAGAATACTAATAGCAACAGTTGCGATATTTTTTACTTTAACCTTTGGTTTAGTAGCTTCGATTGCTGTTGAAATAATTTTACTGATTTCGATTTTTCTGTCAACACTTGCAATTGTTATTGGTATAATTGCTTTCATGGTTGGAATTGTGGAATTAGTTTTAGGCACAATGTTCATTTTTTCAGGGACATTGTCTATTGTTGCGGCTCTAATAGGAATTGGTTTAACATGTTTTGGAATATTATTTTTTCGCTTTGCCACTTGGATTTTAGGTAAATTTAATAAAGGAATTGTTAATCATTTTAAATGGCTACGTAAAATAACACTAGGAGGCGAGCATGAGAAAGATTTATATTGCCCTGATAATAATTATGCTAGTAACTTTTAGTGCAGCTGCAGTATTACTTTTCGTAGAGTTAACGAATGTAAAATTAAATTATTATACTATTAATAAAGAACAAGAAATAACACTAGAGCCAAATATACAGAAAATAGAAATAAATTCTAAAAAAGCATACTCTGTTGTTATATGTACAACATATACAAAAGATGTTAAAGTTATGCTAAATGGGAGTTATAACTCTATAATGCAGACAGATATTGAGGTTCTCTTTAGTACTAAAAATGATGTTTTAACAATTGATGTGGCTGAAAAAGGCTTTCTTAAGTATGTAAATTTAAGTAGCTACAGTAACAATTCTCTTGAACTGGTGGTATATGTTCCAGCAGATTTTACTCATGAATTAGATGTAAATGCAACCGCAGGTGAATTGGCAATACAAGATGTTAACACAAGCAATATTAATGTTACTGGTGCAATTGTAGATTTTAATTCAGAAAATATTTTCTGCGATGTAAAAGTAAATGGAATTATAGATTCTATAAATATGACATATAGGGAATTAAATAGTAATGTTGAAATAAGTGGCATTTCAAATAAGGTAAATATAAATGTTTTAAAAGGCTCAAGTTATGTAGTGGAAAACACTGCACTTGGTAGTAAGACCAATTATTATTTAGATAATAATCTTAATTATAATGTTAAAATTATTGGCAGCAATAAAATAATACTTCATGGATTGAATGTGGAATTGAATGTAAATGAGTATACTATACTTAAGGAGACTACTTTGCTGAAAAGTGTTAACTTGTAACTAGAGGCGAACTAGAATTATTTCGTATCTTCTTTACTTATTACTGCTAATCCGTCTCCTACTTCAAGTATATTAATTTTTAATTTTGGATTTGAGTTAACCATATTTAAAAATTTTCTTAAATTTGTTACTGCCGACCTTTGTTTATGTTTATTATAATCTCCTAAAACATAGCCAAAATATAATACGTTATCTGCTATTATTGTGGCATTTTCTGTTGTTATAGCCAATGCATGTTCAAGAAACATTGGATATTTGCTTTTTGAAGCATCAATAAATACAACATCGTATTTTTCTTTTAAGTTTGGTAAAACTTCTAGTGCATCTCCCATAATTAAGTTGATTTTATTTGTTAATCCCGCTTTTTTTATGTTTGAAATGGCAGTTTTTGCTCTTTTCTCATCTATTTCTATTGTATCAATTTTATTTAACACGTATGGGGCAAAACATATTGCAGAATAACCAACAGCAGACCCTATTTCCAGCATGTTTTTTGGTTTTATTTCTTGCAATATTTTTATTATTTCTGCTAATGCATCATCTTTTATTATTGGAATTTTATCAGCTAAAGCTTTGGTTTTTATTACTTCTAGTATCATACTATTTAATAATCTTCTTTCTAAGCCTAATATTTTTTGGTGTAACTTCAACTAGTTCATCTTCTCCGATAAATTCAATTGCCTTTTCTAATGACATTGTAATAGGAGGTACTAACTTTAATGCATCATCAGAGCCAGAAGCTCTTGTATTAGTTAGATGCTTTTCTTTACACACGTTTATCGCTATGTCCTCACCTCTTGAATTCAATCCAACTATCATGCCTTTGTACACATCAGTACCAGCCCCTATAAATAATTCTCCTCTTTCTTGTGCATTATATAATCCATAAGTTGTGCTTATTCCTTTTTCAAAGGCAATTAAAGTACCTCTTGTTCTTCTCGGAATTTCACCTTTAAACTCTTCATAATCCTTGAACATATGATTTAATGTTCCATTACCCCTAGTATCAGTCATAAACTCGGTTCTATATCCAATTAACCCTCTTGAAGGCATGCTAAATTGTATGGTAACTCTACCATCTTCTTCTGTCACCATATCTTCCATTTCAGCCTTTCTTTTTGAAAGTTTTTCTATAACTGTCCCAACAGTATCTTCTGTTATATTTACAACCACAGTTTCCATAGGTTCTTGAGTTTTGCCATCTATTTCTTTAAAAATAACCTTTGGACATGAAACTAAAAGCTCAAACCCTTCTCTTCTCATTGTTTCAATTAATACGGATAGATGCAACTCTCCTCTACCTGAAACTTCAAAAGAATCAGCTGAAGATGTATCTTCCACTCTTAAACTAACATTTCTTTCTATTTCTTTATATAGCCTGTCCCTAATATGTCTAGAAGTAATTAACTTACCTTCTCTCCCTGCAAATGGTCCGTTGTTTACACTAAACAACATAGAAACCGTTGGTTCATCTATATTAACAAAATCAATTTTTTCTGGATTATTTATATCACATATTGTATCACCAATATTTACATTAGTAACTCCTGCTATTTCTGCAATATCCCCTGCTTTGACTTCATCAACTTCAACTTTTTTTAACCCAATATATGTATATAATTTGGAAATTTTTGCATTTTCTTGTTGGTCGTTTTCCTTGCAAAGTGTAACAGAATCGCCTTTTCTAACAATTCCTCTTTCAATTCTGCCAATTCCAATTCTACCAACATAGTCATCGTAATCTATGTTTGAAACCAACATTTGGAATGTTCCGTTTTCATCGCAATTTGGTGGAGTTATTTTATCTATTATTGTGTCAAATAAGCATTTTAAGTCTGTACCAGATTCTTCTAGTTTCAATGTTGCAGTACCTAATTTTGCTGATGCAAAAATTATTGGAAAATCCAATTGTTCATCATTTGCACCTAATTCAATAAATAGCTCCAATACATCGTCTATAACCTTATATGGTCTACTTCCAGACCTGTCTATTTTATTAATTACCACTATCGGTTTTAAATCCAATGCCAACGATTTTTTTAATACTTCCCTTGTTTGTGGCATTGCACCTTCAAATGCATCAACTAATAAAAGTACCCCATCTACCATTTTTAATACTCTTTCAACTTCTCCGCCAAAATCAGCATGTCCAGGTGTATCTACTATATTAATTTTATAATCACCATACATAACAGCAGTGTTTTTCGCTAAGATGGTAATGCCCCTTTCTTTTTCCAAATCATTAGAATCCATCATTCTTTCTGTTGTTTGTTCATTTTCTCTAAAAATCCCACTTTGTTTTAACATGGCATCTACCAATGTTGTTTTTCCATGATCAACATGTGCAATTATTGCTACGTTTCTTATCTTTTTTAACATTTTCTATCTCTACTTTCTTTATTCTTGCATATACTAATTTTAAGAGAATTAACACCCTCTTATTTAAACATTTATCAATTATAACATATAATGGCACAATTCACAATTACTTTCGATATTTTTACATAAATAATTTAGAATTATCTTGACTTTACGTCTTTTTTTTGTTATCATATTATTGTTGTTAAGAAGATATGCGAAAGTAGCTCAGTTGGTAGAGTGCGACCTTGCCAAGGTCGATGTCGCGGGTTCGAGCCCCGTCTTTCGCTCCATTTTTTTTGGCGCCTTAGCCAAGTGGTAAGGCATGGCTCTGCAAAAGCTTGATCATCGGTTCAAATCCGATAGGCGCCTCCAAATGTTACTATTTTTCATATTTATTCACAAATGAACTTAAACATTTTAAACTATTCTGAATACTGCTTTTGAGGGCAGTATTTATTTTTATACTTATTCAGAAATTCCCTTAAATAATCTGTCATATTCAGGTTTATTACATTAAAACTACATTAAAATAGCTTTTTCAATTACATTAAAAATTATGCCTTCTATTCCCACCTATGTCTGCACCAAAGCATTTTTACATAATTTTAGTTTTTTAGCTCTATTTTCAATAATTGCATTAAAAACTACCAAAATTCAAGGCTCTACAATCGTTTTTAAGCAACTTTTATATCTGAGTAATCATGTTGCATGTCTCTGTTTACAATCACTTACTAGAAATGTTGTATAATCTAAAAAGTTACATTGTTAACTGTTTCCCATCAGCACTACCAAAAAACTTTAAGGAGGAATAATTATGGGAAAACTGTTCAAAATCTCAGGAAAGTTTGAGCAAGGCGGACGGTGGAGCAACCGAGAGGCAGACTTTATCGGTTATATCCACATGAACGACACCCCCAACATGTCTTTACCGGCTATATGGAAGAGCAATACAATTCTCCATACGACCGTATGCGATATATTTCTGGGCTACTGCTGGAAGAAGGCGGAGTAATAAAACTGGTCTTTCTTAAAATGAACAATGAGAGAGCCTTGGCTCCGTTGATGTATGCGTTTAAAGACATTACCCAAGAGGGTACTTGGACGCCATACAGCTTTTCCGGCGGTTTCGATGATCAGCCGCAAGGTGCTGCTCGAATTGTCCTCGAGGAATTAGTTTAAAGAAATTTTATAAATATAAATAATTTTTAATATTTTTTTCGCTTTGTTCGATTGATAATGAGATGAAAATATAGTATAATGTCAATATAAGAAAAGTGGTAAAGCTACTTTAGCAAATCTAACGTAGATCTTTTATCGGTAACTTTTCTTGTTACTGAAGTCAAATGCCAAGAAGAAATTTCCTACGTAATAAAAGAGGAGTTGAACTTATGAAGAAAAGGAACATTTATCCGTTTGTAAAATGGGTGGGCGGAAAATCAGGACTTATAAATGATATAGACGCAAAACTACCAGTTGAATTTAAAACTGGCGGTATAAAAAAATATGTAGAACCATTTGTTGGTGGCGGTGCAATGTTGTTCCATATTCTTGACAAGTACAACATTGAGGGAATATACATACATGACACAAACAAAGAACTTATAAATACATACGAGGTTATAAAAAACCATGTTAATGAATTGATTGAAACTTTAGATAAATTACAGAACGAATATATCCCATTAAATGATACATCTAGAGAAGAATATTACTATGCTAAAAGAGAGCAATTTAATAATGGCATATCTAAGGGCTATGAAGATAAAAAAGTGGAACAAGCATCTCTCTTTATATTCTTAAATAAAACATGCTTTAATGGACTATATAGAGTAAATTCAAAAGGATTGTTTAATGTCCCAAAAGGGAGTTACAAAAAGCCTACTATATGTGATAAAGAGAACTTACTAAATGTAAGCGAAGCATTGCAAAATGTTATAATAGAACATAGTGATTATAGAGATTGTGAAAAAAATATTGATGAAAATAGCTTTGTATATTTCGATCCACCATATAGACCACTATCTAAAACATCAGCCTTTGTATCATATGCAAAAGATGATTTTAGCGATGAGTGTCAAAAAGAATTAGCAAATTTCTATAGTGTTCTCGATACAAAAGGGGCTTATCTAATGTTAAGCAATTCTAACCCAAAAGTAACAAATAACAATGATAATTTCTTTGAAGATATCTACAATGGATATACTTTAAATGAAGTATATGCTAACAGATTTATAAATTCAGATGCAACTAAAAGAGGTGCTATATCTGAATTATTAATAACTAATTATGATAACAGTCAATATAATACAGTTGATTATTTTGCAGGTAATAATATAATGAGGCAAGTAGCAACAGTATAACGAAAGGGGTAAATAAATTTGATAAAAGGCGGTAAAGGTGGAGCTAATACAAAAACAGGATTGGCTTTTGAAGGAAAAACAAGTTTAGCTAAATTTTTAGCATTACAAGAAGGATATAAAGTTGAGGACAGTAATGTTTACTATAACAATGAATTGGTTGCTAGAGTTTTCAGCAAGCATAAGTTTTATACTTTTTTAGAAGAATATAATATTAAATGGGATGAAATATTATCCAAAAAGTTGCTCCCTGATGATTGTATATTTGTAATTGTAAATAATACTCTTTTTATTATAGAATGTAAGTTTCAACAGGTCGAAGGTTCTGTGGATGAAAAACTACAAACTTGTGACTTTAAGAAAAAACAATATCAAAGATTATTATCACAAGCTAATATAGAAGTAGAATATATATATCTTCTTGGAGAGTGGTTTAAAAATCCTAAATATAAAGATGTTTTAGATTACATCTTAAATGTTGGTTGTCATTACTATTTTGAATATATACCATTATTAAAATTAGGACTACCAGTCCCTGAACAGAAAGGGGCAAAATAACATTGCGTATTAAAAAAGAACCTGAAGATTTTAAAATGCAAGCCACTACAATGTGGTCATTTCCCAAAAGAGGCACTTGGGCAACTCATAAAGGAGATTACAGAGGGAACTGGGCTCCTGAAATACCTAGAAATTTAATACTAAGGTATTCTAAGGAAAATGATGTTGTATTAGATCAATTTGTCGGTAGTGGTAGTACAATGATAGAGGCTAAGCTGTTAAATAGAAAAGGAATAGGAATTGATATAAATAAAGAAGCTCTCACTATAACTAAACAAAGATTAAAGTTTGACTTTGAGCTAGAACAATATACTGAACCAATATTATATTTAGCAGATGCTAGGAAACTCCCTAGAGCAATTAAAAATGAAAGTATAGATTTAATATGTACTCATCCTCCTTATGCTAATATTATTAAATACAGTGAAAATATTGAAGGAGATTTATCACACTTAACTATAGAACCATTTTTAAATGAAATGACTAAAGTAGCTAAGGAATGTTTTAGAGTACTTAAAAAAGATAAGTATTGTGCAATACTTATAGGAGATACAAGAAAAAATAAGCACATAGTACCGCTAGGGTTTAGTGTAATGCAGAAATTCCTAAATGAAGGCTTTGTGCTAAAGGAAACAATCATAAAAGAACAACACAATTGTAAGGCAACTGGCTTTTGGTATAAAAAGAGTATAGATAATAATTTTTTACTCATAGCACATGAGTATTTATTTGTGTTTAGAAAGCCATGAATAAGGAGTAAGTAAATGTATGAACATCTTAAAAAAGAAGACTTAATACGAGAAATACTAGAATTAAAAAGAGAAAATTCAATATTAAAGGAAAAACTAAATGCTAACAATATAGCTAAAGTAGAAGATGTGGAACCATCTCCTACTTTAGCTCTTTCAGAAGCGGAAAAAATAAAAATATTTATGGAACTGTTTGGCGGCAGAAAAGATATTTATGCTAAAAGATGGGAAAGTTTTAAAACAGGAAAATCTGGGTATAGTCCAGTATGTAAAAATGAATTTAGAGAATATAAATGTCAAAAGGGAAAAACAAATATAAAATGCAGTGATTGTGTTAATAGAGAACTACTTCCTCTTACAGAAAAAGAAATAGAAAAACATTTAAAAGGGGATATGATTGTTGGTGTATATCCATTACTTCCAGGAGATAATTGTAAATTCTTAGCCATAGATTTTGATAAAAAGACATATGAAAAAGATGTAACTGCTTTTGTATCAATAGCAGAAGATTATAATATACCTGCATATGTAGAGCGTTCAAGATCAGGAAATGGCGCACATGTGTGGATATTTTTCAATGAAGAAGTGCCAGCCTATCTTGCAAGAAAAATGGGAACTATACTTATAACTAAAGCAATGGAAAAAGAAGAAATAAGCTTAGATTCTTATGACAGGCTATTCCCAAATCAAGATATTATGCCTAAAGGTGGTTTTGGAAATTTAATTGCACTACCATTTCAAAAAAATGCAGTAAGCAATAGCAATACAGTATTTGTGAATAAATATTTCGAACCATATAAAAATCAACTAGAAATATTGTGTAATATAAAGAAAATGAATATTACTACCATATCAGATTTTGTTTCAAAATATAAATTAGAAGATTTTGAAGAGCCTATAACAGACAGTGATAATGAAGATATTATTCCAAGAACAAATATAATGGATACAATATTTGAAAATAATGTAGAGTGTATTTTAGATAATGAAATATATATAAAGAAATTAAAATTATTACCTAATGAAGTTACATATCTAAAAAGGCTAGCAAGTTTTACCAATCCTAGATTTTATGAATTACAGAAATTAAGAATGCCTGTATACAATACACCTAGAATCATTACCTGCTTTGATGAAGATGCTAGATTTTTAATACTTCCAAGAGGAGTATTAGACGATATACAAGACATATGTGATAAAAACAATACAAAACTAATAATAAAAGATACTAGAGAAAGAGGTCAATATCAAGAATTCAAATTTAAAGGCAAATTAAATTCTAAACAAGAAACTGCTTTAGATAAATTAATGCAGTATGACAATGGTGTATTATCTGCCGCTACAGGTTTTGGCAAAACAGTTATTGGTGCTAGTATCATAGCAAATAAACAAACTAACACCTTAGTTTTAGTGCATAGAAAACAAATATTAGATCAATGGAAAGAAAGATTACAAACATTTCTAGGTATAGATAAAAAAGAAATAGGTCAAATGGGCGGTGGCAAAGATAAACAAAATGGAAAATTAGATATAGCACTACTTCAAACATTGTTTAAAAAAGATAATATTGATGCAATAATTAAAAATTACGGACTGGTTATAATTGATGAATGTCATCATATATCAGCATTTAGTTTTGAACAAGTATTAAAAAAAGTTAAGGCAAAAAATGTTTATGGCTTAACTGCTACTCCTATAAGAGCAGATGGTTGGGTTCCAATAATCTACATGCAGTGTGGAAAAATCAGACATAAAGTAACTAGTAGAGAGTTAAAAGGATTTAAAAAAGTTGAACATGAAGTTATCGTAAGAAAAACAAGATATGAATATTTTCCACAAGAAGAAACAAATAAGGTTATAACTGGTGAAATATATAATGACATGGTGAATAATTCATATAGAAACAGCTTAATCGTAGAAGATATTAAAAAATGTATAGATGAAAAAAGAACTCCTTTAGTATTAACCGAAAGAATTGAACACTTAAATGTTCTAGAAGAAATGTTAAAAGATGAAAATGTTGAAATAGTTAAATTCAAAGGAAGTATGGGCAAAAAACAAACAGTATTATTTTATGAGAGTTTAAAAAAAGCAGATGAAAACAATATAACCAGAGTAATAATTGCTACATGTAGTTCAATAGGAGAAGGTTTTGATGATTCTAAATTAGATACATTATTTTTAACAATGCCTATATCATGGAAGGGCAGAATTATTCAATATGTTGGAAGATTACATAGAGATCATGAGGGTAAAGATAAGGTAACAGTTTATGACTATGTTGATAATATGAAATTGTTAAATAAGATGTATGAAAAAAGAAAGAAGGGTTATAAATTAGCAGGATATACGGTTAATGAATAACCCATACTCTCTCCTTCTCCCTGCTTTTGACCGCAAAATGACTGCAGATGTACTGCACTTGGATGCATTTAGATGCACTTTTTCTAAACATAACACCAAAAAGCACAGTAAATCCACAGTCGTTTATCGCTACAGTTGTAACCAATTATACTCTATTGTAACATAGAGGCACCTCACACATCTAATACTGCAAAAGCTTGATCATCGGTTCAAATCCGATAGGCACCTCCATAATTTGAAAGGTTCAATACCAATAGTTGGAGTAAGATACTTAAAAAAGTATTTTGCACCAGCTTTTTTTAATTGGTTCAAAAAGTTTTACTAAAAATAAAATGATATTATAATAATGGAAGATTCAATTAAAAAATTACTAGTTAACGGTTTCCAGCAAAGTAGCCTCTGGAGTATAATATAGCTTTTAAAAAGGTGAACGACAGCCCTTTGAGGTCCATGGAGTCTTCGGAGGCTTGGAGGAGCCTTTTTAAAAGCTGTATTATACTCCAGAGGCGGAAATTTCAGGCTAAAGTTTTAACCAGTAACACTAAAGAAGGTAAATTAAAAAAAAAGCTTGACATTCAAGTTGCTTTAAGGATTATGCTAGTATTATGTGAAGAAATAAAATTTGTTTTTTATTTTCTAATCCAAATGAAGGGAGTTAAAATAACTATGAAAGAGTCTTTATCTATTCACGAATTCTCTAAATTTTCTGGGATTAAATCTTCTACTCTACGTTACTGGGATGACATAGGGTTATTTTCTCCAGTTAAACGAGATAAAAATAATTATAGATCCTATTCCCCACAGCAAATTACCTCCGTTAACTTAATTGCTGTTTTAAGCTATTTAAGGCTACCATTAAATGAAATCAATAACTTGAAGCAACAAAGAACTCCTAAATCAATTATAAATTTGCTTGAACGACAGAAAAAAATATTAGATGCAGAACTACAAAAATTGACTGAAATGATATCTGTAATAACTACTAGATATGAATTAATAAATGATGGAGCTAACTTACTTTTATTTTTAACAGATAACTCATGGGATGGCACAGGAAGGGTTTCTGTAATGCATAAAAACGCTTATTCATTTATTCTAGGTCCAGAAAATAAATGGAAAAAAGATGAACCGTTTTACGAACCCTTTATGCATTTTTGTGATAATGCAAATAATTCTCATATAAACCTTAATTACCCTATTGCTGGATACCATGAAGACATGGAGTCATTTTTAATCGCTCCTGGAATGCCTAAACACTTTTTTTCAATGGATCCAAATGGAAATTGTAAAAGCAAACCCGGAAAATATCTAACTGGCATTGCTCGTGGTTATTATGGCGATTTTGGTGACTTGGCGGAAAAAATGGCAGCTTACGCAAAAGAAAACCATCTTAATATTAATGGCCCAGTGTATTCGATTTATTTACATGATGAAATATGTATTAAAGATCCTTCTAAATATTTAATACATGCTTATGTAGCTATTTCCGAATAATATAAACAATTTGTAAATTTATCAAAATTATTTATAACGGTATAAGAGTGGATATATACCTTTAAACTATCTAGCGTAATAAAACTCTAGATCTTTTCCTTGTTTTTTATTAAACTATTATATCCAATAGCTATTACTGCCGCAACAATTAGCAAGAACGATATTGCTTTCCAAAAGCCACTTTCCAGCAATATTACTGCAAACATACCTAGTCCCGCACTTATTCCATACAAAATAAATACTGCCTGTTTTTGTGTAAATCCTTTTTTCATTATTCTATGATGCAAATGCCCTGCATCTGGCTTAATTATGGCCTTGAAAGATCTTTCCTTTATAACTCTCCTAAATATTGCCCATAACGTATCGAATACTGGCAACGCTAAAACTATAAGTGGTGCTACAATTACTATAAGTGTATATGTTTTGGCAACTCCAAGTATTGATATAATCGCTAATGAAAATCCTAAAAAGTTAGAACCCACATCCCCCATAAAAGTTTTTGCGGGATTAAAATTAAATGGTAAAAAGCCTACCAAAGATCCAAGTAGTGCTGTTATTAACAATATAGCAATAAGCGGTGAACCATTTAACGTAAATATTATTAATAGTGAAACGCTTGAAATTATTGCAATCCCTGAAGATAATCCATCTAAACCATCTATTAAATTAATAGCATTCGTTACTCCCACTATCCAACAAATTGTTAATATTGTTGAAAAGGCTCCATTTAGACCTACTTTATATAAAAATGGGATATTAAGATTCCCTATTCTCACTCCTGCCCACACTGCAATCGAAGCGGCAATTATTTGTGCAAGTAATTTTACTAATGGTGAAACATTATGTATATCGTCAAAATAGCATACTATGCCTAAAATAAATGCCCCCAATAAAAAACCACATAACATTTGATAATTCGAAGCTAAATCAAACTTTCCTTCTATTGACATTACTATTACTAAATAACTCATAGATACAATAAATCCTATGATTACTGCAATTCCTCCAAGTCGAGGCATTGGAGTTTTATTAATTTTTCTTTCGTCATTTGGCATATCAACTGCACCAACTTTTTTTGCTAATTTTATTGAATATGGTGTAAAAACAAATGCTGTAATAAGTGCCAATAAAAATGCTATTGCTATATCTCCCCACACGTCTCCTCGTCACACTCCTTTTTCCCACGTTTTCGCAAATACTTTTGGGGACCATTTATTTGAAATTTTCACTCTCTATTTCCTCAATCATTTTTAACCTTTCTGCATGTCTTCCACCTTCAAACTCAGTTCCTAACCAGATTTTCACTATAGGAATAACTTCTGTTGAACTTATTTCACCTGCTCCAAGAGCCAAAATATTACTATTATTGTGCAATCTTGAATATTTAGCAGCTGTTTCACTCGAACATACAGCACACCTAATACCTTTAAATTTATTTGCTACTATAGACATTCCTAACCCTGTACCACAAATTAAAATTCCTTTTTCACATTCGTTTTTTTGTATGCTTAATGCCACCAATTTTGCTTCTTTTGGATAATCTGTCCTTTCTTCTGAATTAGTTCCAAAATCTATATATTTAATTTCATTTTCATTAAAATATTTTTTTATTCCCTCTTTTATTTTATAACCTCTATGGTCTGATGCTATTGCTATCATAACTACCTCCTAATCTTCCATTAATATACCACAAAATTATATAAAATACAATTAAATTTCACCCTTGTTTTTTTTCAAAATTAATGTTATATTTATTTTATTAAAAAATATCAATATATAGAGGAGGTTTTTTTCATGATAATAGGAGTACCAAAAGAAATAAAAAACAACGAAAATCGTGTAGCTATGACACCAGCAGGTGCATATGAACTATCTGAGCTAGGACATACAATAATAGTAGAAGATTCTGCAGGATTAGGAATCTCAGTAACAAATGAAGAATATAAGGCAGTTGGAGCAGAAATCGCAGATAAAAAAACTTTATTCAATAAAGCAGATTTAATTGTTAAAGTAAAAGAACCAATAAAAGAAGAATATGATTATTTCAAAAAAGGACAATATTTATTTACATATTTACACGCAGCAGCAGATAAAGAATTACTCGAATTCTTAATTGATAAAAAACTTACATCTATCGCATATGAAACAGTAGTCGCCCCAGATGGTTCATTACCATTACTTGCCCCAATGAGCGAGGTTGCAGGAAGAATGTCTATACAAGTTGGTGCAACTTTATTACAAAAAAATAATGGCGGATTAGGAATTCTTTTAGGTGGAGTACCTGGCGTTTCTCCAGCAGAAGTAGTAATTATTGGTGGCGGAAGCGTTGGAACAAATGCTGCAAAAACAGCATGTGGAATGGGTGCAAAGGTAACAGTATTAGATATTTCTAAAAACAAACTTGTATATTTAGACGACATATTTGGTGGAAGAATTACAACATTAATAAGCAATTCTTTCAATATATCAGAATCGGTTAAAAAAGCAGATTTATTGGTTGGTGCTGTATTAATACCAGGTGCAAAAGCACCTACATTGGTAACGGAAAAAATGGTTAAAGCCATGAAAAAAGGCTCTGTAATAGTGGACGTTGCTATAGACCAAGGTGGATGTGTAGAAACAATAGATAGAGTTACAACACATGAAAATCCATATTACGAAAAACACGGTGTTATACATTATTCTGTAGCCAATATGCCTGGAGCAGTTGCTAGAACTTCTGCATATGCATTAACAAATGCAACTTTACCATATATGAAAAAGTTGGTTTCAGAAAACATTATAAATAGTTTACTTAAAAATCACGATTTATTATGTGGGTTAACAACGCATAATGGAATGTGTACAAATGATAAAGTGGCTGAAGCATTGGGAGTTGAATATGTAGAGGCAAAAAAAGCTTTAATATGACTTGTTTTTTAATATGAAATATGGTATACTAATGATTAGTCAATTTAATTTACATGTAGGAGGTGCTTTTAAATGGCAAAGTGCGAAATTTGCGAAAAACAACCAAGCTTTGGAAATAAACTTAGTATTACTCGTTCTCACATTAGTAAAAGAACTAGTAGAACTTGGAAGCCCAATTTAAGAACAGTAAAAACAATTGTAGATGGGCAACCTAAAAAAATAAAAGTGTGTGCAAAATGTTTACGTTCAGGAAATATAGTAAAAGCATAATTTTGAAGGTGTCTCGGACACCTTCATTTCTTTATGTATTAATCTTTCACTCTAAATAAAAACTTTATAAATCCCCTTAAAAATCTAGGAGCTTTTTTTACAACAATCTTCATACCTATACACTCTCCTTTTTAACAAGATAACCATGTTAACCCAATAGCCACTATAATAATACCCATTAAAAATAGCCAACCTGATATTGGAAGCAATAATACTAACAACATTCCTAATCCAAGCCCTATTAGACATACTGCTATGGTCTTTTTGAATAAATGGAACATAATGTATTACCTCCCTTTATATCATTATATTATGCAATTTTAAAAAAGTTCTATAAATAATACATAATTTCGTAGATTTTTTTCATAATATATATGTAAACGTTACTATTTAATGCTTTTTTGCAAAATAGCTTGTAGTGGTTAGTATATATTTTTAAAAGGCGAACGACATCCCTTTGAGGCCCAAGGAGTCTTCGGAGGCTTGGAGGAGTCTTTTAAAAATATATACTAACCACTACAAGCGGACATTTGGGACGAAACCGTTAAGTAGTAACATGTAATAATATGATCGAGGTGAAAATTTTGACAAATATAAATTGTTCCTCAAATTGTATTTATCAAAAAGATGGGAAATGTTATTTTAATGAAACATCCTCTACCACTTTAACTCCAAACGTTAGTTGTGCTTATTTTAGTAAACGTGAATAAAGTAAGTGCTAAATCCATTTTGCCTAGAGTAATCACATGAAGTTCCCCTAGGACAAACATGAAATCTGCCTCTACTTCCAATATTTACCTTTGATTTTAGCATCCTACTTATGTTAACATAAGTATATGGATGTTTATTTGTATTTTAGGAGGAACATTTATGTTAAAGTTGCCAAAATTACCAAAATGGTTTACTGATATCTTTAAAGATTTAGATAAGAAAATTTTTGAGTTTATGAAAAAAGGCTTTGCTCTTTCATATTTTATAGGCATTATATCAGTTCTGCTTTTGGTTATATATAAGAATTCATACATATCATACGATTTTGTTAATATTTCAATTATACTTTTCAGAATGAGTATATTCTTTTTAGTACAATTTTTTGTTTGCGGAATCGCAGTAAATAAGATATGCAAAATGCATTAAAATTTTTATCCCCTTAGCTTCACCACTGCATCCTTTAACACTCCCACAACATAGTCAATTTCTTCTCTTGTATTTTCTCTACCAAAAGTAGTTCTAATTGCAGCCCCAGCTAATTCATTCGGAAGACCAATTGCATTTAACACATGAGATGGGCGTATTTGTCCAGTATTACAAGCAGAACCTGCCGACACGCATATGCCTCTTCCCCCTAATTCCTGAATTAATTCTTTTCCTTTAACATTTTCAAATGATATGTTCATATTCCCTGCTAATCTATTAAACCTATGACCATTTATCTTTATATTTGGTATCTCTTTCTCCACTTTTCTTGTATAATATTCTCTTATATCAATAAGTTTTCTATTATATGCATAAAAATTATTATACACACTTTCAATAGCTTTTCCAAGACCTACAATACCTGGTACATTTTCAGTCCCAGCTCTTTTATTACTTTCATGGTGTCCGCCATCTATTAATTTGCTAAACTCTACACCTTTTCTAACATACATTGCGCCTATTCCTTTGGGTCCATAAAATTTATGAGCAGACATAATTAATGAATCTATATAACTCCTTCTAACATCTATTCTTATATTCCCAATTGCCTGTACTGCATCTGTATGAAATATTACGCCTCTTGCTCTAGCAATCCTTCCAATTGTTTCAACTGGTTGAATTGTGCCTATTTCGTTGTTTGCATACATTATACTTATCAATATAGTATCTCTGGTTATGCTATTTCTCAACTGTTCCAAGTTTACAACGCCATCGGAATCAACATCTAAGTAAGTTACTTTTATACCCTCTTGTTCTAAAGTTCTACAAGTTTCTAGCACAGCATTATGTTCTATTTTTGAAGTTATAATATGGTTTCCTTTATTCCTATTTGCCTTTACTATTCCTTTTATTGCAAGGTTATCTCCCTCACTACCGCCACTTAAAAAATAAATTTCATTTGGTGTTGCATTAATTGCCCTTGCTACTTTTTTTCTTGCATTTTCTATTGCATTTTTTGATTGTACGGCAAGAGGATATAATCCAGATGCATTACCATACATTTTATTAAAATATGGTAGCATTTCATTTACTACTTCCTCACTAACAGCCGTTGTTGCTGCATGATCTAAATATATTATTTTATCCATTTTCTTAAAAACCTCCTGATATATAATATTAGTTTTGTTCAAATTGTTGCCAGTTAATGGTTTTCTCTAAAATGTCCGCTTTTGGTGGTTAGTATATGTTTTTAAAAAGCTCCTCCAAGCCTCCGAAGACTCCATGGGCCTCAAAGGGCTGTCGTACGCTTTTTAAAAACATATACTAACCACCAAAAGCTACTTTATTAAAAAAATTTCTAAGATAATACCATAAGTACATGAAATAGCACGAGTGGCGGTAATATATCTTTTATGTGATTGTCGTTACCAGTTAACACTTTTCAGCAAAGTAGCCTCCTTAAGTATAGTATACGCTTAAGTACATGGAATAGCGCGAGGTGTATGTATATCTTTTTAAAAAACTGCCCGACAGCCCTTTGAGGCCCATGGAGTCTTCGGAGGCTTGGAGGGAGTTTTTTAAAAAGATATACATACACCGGGAGCGGACTATTTTAATTG
>Ga0123354_10000434_pt1 | contig 40936 bp, 39 predicted proteins | sample TergutLab28metaG_2_FD_97872 | JGI IMG/M metagenome (GOLD analysis project Ga0123354, IMG submission 97872) | Labiotermes labralis P4 segment gut microbial communities from Petit-Saut dam, French Guiana - Lab288 P4 | ecosystem: Host-associated > Arthropoda: Insects > Digestive system > Gut ... | reverse complement strand
TTATGGACATGTCCTTCCAAAACTCAGGAATTCCCCATCCCCGTTTTTTCGGGGAATTCCCCACCGTTGAAGTGGGGAAAACTACTCCGTTGTTTTGGGGAATTTTAGACTAACAAATACATCCGGTTCCTCTGGGTCAGGCGGTCAAATCTATGTTACCCCTGGACCTCAAGGACAACAGATGGTCACCCCGGGATACTGATAGCCGACAAACCTGATAGTCAAGAAAGGCGCCCTAAGGCGCCTTTCTTATTGTCTGTTAGTAGGTGCTTCCGCCCTCTGTGAAATATACATCCTGCGGTGAAATGCTAGCTGCGATAACCGAAGCATCAGCAATATCGGAATGTATATATCCGAATACCGATTCAATCGACTGTTTCATCTCTTCAGCTGGCAGCATCTTAGCGTTCTGGGCAGGCTTAAAGTAGAGAAACATAGGAAAAGGGCCCACCTCAGTTGGAAGTTCATAATCTATCGGCAAACGTTGGGCACCTAGCCTCTCATAAAAACGTATGCGTCTCGCTGCATCAGAGTTTTTTGAATCATCAGGCCCAGGTTTTTCAACTTCAATATACATCCCGGGTTTATTGGGAGATTTCAGTCCCATTATTCTATTAAACAATAAGGTGCCATATCCAGCATTTTGGAAGCGCTCTTCAATAGCCATATAATCGAGCCATAAAGTTTTCTCATCGTTATAAACAAATGCGTAGCCAATTATCTTATTGAACATCTCGTGCTTGGCCAATATTATGCTATATCGACCTTTTTGGTACAGTTCGATCAAATGTTCCAAGGGCTTTCGCTCATTATAGGGGAAATCTTGTTCGAAATGCCCATATACCTCCTTAAGACCATTAAGATCGCTCTCCATAAGCAGAATATCATTAACGGTCTCAATAATAAATCTCTGGAATTCCTCTTTAAATAACCTTAAATTGTGCTTGAACCAAGTATAGTGAAGCCGATTTTCCTCTAATATAACAGGAAACCAAGTATGAGATATATGGCCTTCATCCTTTTTTTCTTGCTCTCTGTCGTAAATCGTCTCAAGAAAATTCCAAACCATATAGGCATAAATCTCATATTTACGTCTAAATTCATCATCTATTGGGAGCCGATAATAACCTGCTGTTTTTTCACAATCACGAAAGTCTACATTATCTAACGCCATTTTAAGCAAATCCGCGTATTGGTGATCAACGTCGGTATAAGATGAGTCTTTCCGTGTAGACATATATACTAAACAAGTGATAAAGCCTGATGCTAAAGCTATAAGTATCGAGATCACTGACACGAGATCGCTCATCGACATGCTAATTTCCTCTCGTGAAAACTTCGGTCACCAGAATACATAACGCATTTCATCGCAATTCATCTATTACCGAAAATAATTATACTCCTCTGCTCTTAGCCGCTTATAGGTATGTGACAATGCATAAGTATCTGGAACAAGGCCATAACAAACGTTCAGCGCTGCACCAGCCCAGAGAGCAGAGAAGGCGCCCTTAGGCGCCTTCTCTGCTCTCTGGGCTTTCTGGAGGACTATTGGGTCACGTTGTTTCCTGATGAACCGGAACCTGAACCAGAATTGCCATTAGAATTGCCGTTTCCACCGCCATTATTGTAGTAACGGTTGGTACCGCTCCCGCTCCCGTTGTTGAAGTTCGGCATCTGACCACCATTCATCATCCTATATGCGCCAGGGTTCGTTGTGCCGCTCATGGCCCGATACAGATACGTCCCACAGACCGTGCCCAGAGTTGAAAGCACGAATACGGCAACTCCCAGGACGATCCAGAACCAGACTTTCTGGTAAAAGCTTTTCTCCTGATGGATAACTGCAGGACGAACGCCATAGGGCTGCGCTGATGGATGGACGGGCTGGCCTTGCAGCGGCTGCGAGCCCGCCGGAGCCGGTGCGGGAGGCTGAGGCACTGCAGGTGCAGGCGCTGGTCCTGCTGGAGCCGGGGTCACCGGCACGTTTCCATTTACTTCATTGGCCATAGTCAACAACTCCTTTTTTACCTTTGATTGAATAACAAAATCAGTCTATTCCCCTGGGGACCCTTTGGGGAAACGTGAACGCAACGTTCAAATTTCCTCCATTAACCGCACATGTAGTTACGCAAAACTGCGGCAAACACAGGCGCCTGACCGCAACAACAAAAGAAAATCCGCATCCTTGCTCCTGGTGATTGCAGATATACTATAGATTGGAAACCAAGAGATGGTAGTAGCAAGGTACTCGTAACTTCAGCATAAACCCAGAAAATACAGAGGTAAGAAACGAAACATGAGCAATGGATTCTGATAAACTCCGATCACAAAAAACTTTGGGTGCCCGTAGCTATCATGTGATCTGGTGGGCAGCCTCGGTTCTTGCGATTGGCCTGGTCATGGTCATGCCCGGCCGCTATCTCTACTTCCTGCACGGGATGCCCCGGCTACAGTTCGCCTGCCCGTTGCTCATCGCGGTTGCCGCTGCTGCCTGGTTCTGGTGTGCGGTCAGTGGCAGGATTACACGCGACTGGACCAGCGTACTGAAACGCTGCTGGCCCGTCATCGCGCTCACCTTGTTTGATCTTGCGTTTTTAGTGTTCGCCTACCTTACCAGAAAGGCCAACCCCCTGGTGGTAACGCTGCCCCCCGCCAGATGGTGGGCGAACTACTTCTTGCTCACGCTGTCCATGCCTGCTGCCCTTTTCTTGGGAATCATCAATCGCAGCGCGGGGAACCGCAGGATCGGGATCGCTCTGCTGATCATCTTAGGCGTCGCCTTCGTTGTTGCCACAGCAGAATACCTGCAATTGAGCGGATACCACAACGTCATCGGGCAATGGCTTCTTAACTTCAACACGAAGACCGGCCGCCTGTATCCCCTGTGGCAATGGGTCCCGCCCGAGCCGGTACGCGCACAAGGCCTCAATTCCAACCCTAACTGCTTCGCCTTCATCGCAGCGATAGGAGCTTGCTGGGCCATTGCGGCACGCGGCATGAGGAGCCTGCGGATGTCAGTATTCCTGCTCAGCATAGGCTGCATCCTAATATCTGGTACCCGCAGCGTGCTTTTTTCGCTGCTCTGTGTCGGCGTTGTCTTCGTGATCATCCAGATACGGGCCCACACCTTCCGGAGCTGGATCCGCACACACAGAAGTCTGTTACTGATCACGATCGGAGGGATCCTTCTCCTGTTCGCCGCCTTCGCCGTCGCCGGAGGCGGAGTATTTCCCGGCGTCTCACGATCGGTCGATACCGTCACGACCCTTGCTACAGAAAGTGAAGCAACAACCAGTAGCGCTCAGGCTTCCGCTGACGTAACGTCGGGGCGGATAGTCCGCTGGAAGCATGCGCTCACCTCGATCATTCACCACCCCCTGGGCACCGGGCAGCCCTACCCCCTGACCACGAAACAGGCTCATGCGCACAATGACATCCTGAACCGGCTGATGACGGGTGGGCCGCTCTCTGCGCTGCTCTACTGCGCGGTCCTCTTCTGGTTTCTGTTCTGCCTGGCAACGCCCGAGGCGCCCCGCTTTGGGCTGTATATCGGCGTGTTCATGTTGGTAACCGGGTTGATCGATTCCTTGTTTGTGAACTATCCCTTTATCCAGCCAGTACTCTTTATCGCAGGGGTATTGGCGTCAAAAGAGTGGCTCATGGGGAAGGTCGCTTTTACCCGAGGCGGGCGTCGAGAACAACGGGCAAACATAAGGACAGACGGCATAAAAGGAGAAAACGATGGCTGAAAGTTCCGGCAATCCGGTCTATGAGAAAGTTGAGCGCTGTGTTGCAGCAGTACAAGCGAGGCTGGGCGAGGCGACCATGCCGAAGATCGCACTGGTATTAGGGAGCGGTCTTGGACCAATGGCCGAGCAGATGGATGTCACCTGCGCCGTACCTTATACCGATATCGGTGACTTCCCCGTCAGCACGGCGCCAGGGCATGCGGGCCGCTATCTGTTTGGCTCGCTGGCAGGCACACCGCTTGTGATGATGCAGGGGCGTGTGCACTACTACGAAGGCTATGCCATGAGCGATGTTGTGCTCCCCGTCCGTGTGCTTGCACGCCTCGGCATAGGTACGCTCGTGCTGACCAACGCAGCAGGCGGGTTGAACCCGGACTTCACGCCGGGCGACCTCATGCTCATCACTGACCAGATCACAAGCTTTGTGCCTTCCCCGCTTATTGGAGCCAACATTGACGAGTATGGGTTGCGCTTCCCTGACCAGACGCAAGTTTATGACCAGGGGCTGCAGGACACGCTGATGGCGGCGGCACGATCCTGCAACACGCCTCTGCGCCAGGGCGTCTATATGCAGCTGACGGGTCCGCAGTTCGAGACACCCGCCGAGATCGGTATGTATAGGAGCCTCGGCGCCGACGCTGTGGGCATGAGCACCGCGGTCGAAGCTGTCACCGCCCGCCATATGGGGCTGCGCGTCGCTGGCGTCAGCTGCATCACGAACCTCGGCGCGGGCATGCCCGGACAAGCGCGCCTCGACTCCAGTGAAGTCGACGAGATGGGAAAACGGGTTTCTGCACAGTTCGGCGCCTTGCTCTGTGTTGCTATCCAGCAGATGGTCGCCCCCTCCAACTGGAATGTTCCAACGCCCCAGGAAGGATGATCACTATGCGCGCAGTCATCTATGACGGCACAGCCGCTCACTACACCACAGATACGCCACAGCCTGTGGCTGACCTTGCGGCAGGCCAGAGCCTGATCCGTATCGAGTACGCGACGATATGTTCTACTGATCGCGAGATCCTGCGCGGCTACCGCCCTGACTTCCAGGGTGTGATGGGCCACGAGTTCGTGGGCAGGGTAGAACGTAGCAGCGACAAAGCGCTGGTTGGCCAGCGTGTGGTCGGAGAGCTCAATATCAACTGCGGCTCATGCCTGTACTGCCAGACCGGGCGCCCCCACCACTGCCAGACCCGTCGCGTGATCGGCATCGAAGGCCACGACGGCACCTTCGCCGACTACCTGGTCCATGAGACCCGCCTGCTGCACGCCGTGCCTGATAGCCTGGCGCCGGAAGTTGCGGTTTTCACCGAGCCTTTGGCGGCGGCTCTGCGCATCGTCGAGCAGGTCCACTTCGACCCGGACGCTCCGGTTGCGCTGATCGGCGATGGACGATTGGCGCTCATGATCGGCCAGGTTGTCGCGCTGACTGGAGCGCCGCTGACCGTCATCGGGCGCATCCCTGAAAAACTCGCGCTGTTCGAAGATTTCTCGGTCGCCCGCCTCTTAGAGCCGAGCGGTAGCTATGAGATCGTCATCGACGCCACCGGCACCCCGGGGTCTTTGCCGACCGCACTCGCGCTCACGCGCAGCGAAGGAACGCTTGTCATCAAGAGCACTTATGCGGGCGACGCGCGTATCAATATGAGCGAGGTGGTAGTACGGGAGATCACGATCCGAGGATCGCGCTGCGGCCCCTTTGCTCCGGCGCTGCGCCTTCTCCAGCGCGGCCTCGTCACACTGCCTCCGGTCGAAGTCCATGCGCCACAAGACTTCCAGGCCGCCTTCGACTCCCCCGCTTTCAAAGCCGCTTTGGACTTCCGCTAAGACGAGGCATAGGGATAATCGAGATTATTTCATTTAGAAAGAGGTGCTCTGTGCCTCACCAATGGTCTCTGACCTGAAAGACACATTCGATCTCCAGCGCGATAATAATGTCCATGATCTTCTGGATACCCGTCGTCTCTTTACCATGTTCTATCGCACAGATGAGGCGAGGACTCAGGCCCACGACTGATGAAAAATGCTCCTGGGAGTATCCAAGTTCCCGACGACGATGGCGGATCACGTCGCCGATCTCTGCCGCATCCGATACTCCGAACACTAGCTGTCCCGCAAATCTTTTGTTATCCGCCATAGGCATTCCAATCAGAGAAAAAACAAGGAGATACAGCGTTGCCGCATCTCTCCATACTTGAAAAATAATTTGTTGGAAGGCTTTTTGGCAAAACTTTTTGTTTTACCTTAGAAATTATATCATATTTTATAAGATTGAATGAAAAAAGTTTTGGGTGACGCCAGCGGACGTATTTCAGCTTTCGATGTCAACACTCCACACTCAGGCGTATTACTGACGCAAGATATTTTTCGCCTGGCTAGGCGCCACAGGGCGCGTTGCTGACACCAAGCTAAACGCTGGCTAAGCAGGCGCCGCAAAGCGTATCGTATAACGATACTTGAGCTTTGCGGGAACAACGCCAAGCGGAAAATAGCTGCGTCAGCGCTTGCTTTTGTCGTAGATTTCGCCCAGAGCCCGCGGCGCCCGGTTGTGTTTGCTGAAGAACGCCAGGAGTATCAGCGTGAGCGCGTAAGGCACGATCATTGCCAAGTCACCGACGCTCGAATCCATCTTCAGCCACAGGATCAGCTGGTTGGCCCCGCTCTGCGCCAGGCCGAAGAGCAGGCAGGCAGCAAAGGTTGGCATAATCTTCCAGTTGCCGAAGATCAGGGCTGCGATCGCCAGGTAGCCATAACCCATATAGATCGCCGCGCTGAAGTTCGACAGGATCGAGTAGGCGAAACACATGCCACCAATGCCCGCCAACGCTCCGCTGATGAGCACCGCCGTAAAACGCACGCGCGCGACGCCGACGCCAGCCGCGTCAAGAGCCTGCGGGTTGTCGCCAGCCGCACGCAGGTGGATGCCGAAACGCGTGCGATACAGGATAAACCAGAAGATGGCCAGCAACACAAGGATCATGACCTCAAACGCATAAAAGCGCGTAAATATCGCACCAATGACCGGAATTCTGGATAGCAAGGGGATCGTCAGACGCGGAGCGGTCATCAGGTCAAACTTGCTGGATGGCCCGCCGAAGACCGATACATTGATCTGGCTTGTCAAAAAGCCGGTCACAGCCACTGACAGGATGTTGATCACCACGCCACTGATGACCTGATTGGCGCGAAACTTCACGCAAAGCAATCCATGGATCACCGCAAACAGGGAGCCGCCAAGCGCCGCTACCAGAAACGACAGGTAGAGTGGGATCATCGAGTGGGGCGAGAACCAGTGAAGGGTCACCGAAGCGTATGCGAACAGCGCGCCGCAGAACGCGCCGAAGCCAAGCAGTCCCTCCAGCGCCAGGTTGATGATGCCGCTGCGCTCGGAGAAAATGCCACCGATCGCGATAATCAGAAGCGGCAGCGCCAGCGCCAGGCCATCGATGATGATCGTGTTCACTCCGCTCATGCAGCATCACCTCCTTGTGAGCTGGCGACAAGGTCTGTGTCAACGTCATGCTCCGCTGCCTCATAAGCGCGCATCTCCGCTTTCTGGCGCGAGATCGCGATCCGCCAACGGAAGAACGCGCTACAGGCTGAGAACAACAGGATCAGGCCTGTGACCAGCTGTGCGATCTCCTGGCGCACGCCCATCATCGACTGCATGTAGGTGCCCCCCGTATCCAGCGTCGTGATCAGGAAGCTTGACGCAATATTGCCGATCGGGTGCGCGGCGCCGAGCAGCGCCGTCGCGATGCTGTCAAAGCCCAGGCTCGTCAGCGTGTCCGGTTGGATGCTGTTGAAATAACCCAGGTAGTAGCTGACCCCGGCCAAACCGGCCAGTGCGCCGGACAGCATCATCGTGACAAGGATCGTACGCTTCACCCTGATACCTGAGTAGTGCGCTCCGCGGCGGTTTGCTCCGACCGCCTTGATCTCATAGCCCAGGCGCGTCTTTTTCAGGAAGAACTGCAGAGCGATAGCTAGCACGATCGCCAACACGAAACAGATCGGAACCAGAAATTGGATATCACCTAGCTTCAGGACTGAGGGCAGCGAATTTGACACCATGAGCTGATGCGTTTTCGAATTATAGATTCCGCTCAGTACGAGCGTCGAGGCTGGGCTGACCACCCTCGACTGGCGCGAGATCTGATCCAGGTAGCGGGTATTGATGAAGTAGCTCACAGCGTACTGCAGGATATAATTCAGCATGATCGAGGCAACGACCTCATTGATATTGAAGCGGTATTTCAGAAAGCCGATAAGCGCCCCGATGGCTGCTCCCGTAACGATACCGATCAGTAGCACCAGGGGCTTGGCGACAAAAGAGGACAGTCCGCTGTAGCCAACGATGACGCTTGCGAGAAAACCTGAGATGAGCATCTGGCCCGAGATACCGATGTTGAACAGTCCACCCCGAAACGCGATGGTCACAGCCAGCGCCGCAAAGAGCATCGGCGTGAACGCGGCCAGCGTGTTGCTCAGATCTGAGAGCATGCCGAAGCCGCCCGCATACACGGGCTTCATGATCCAGCCAGCCCCTTGCAAAAACGTGATAAAGACATTGATCGGGTTGGAACCCATGACGCCCACAATGATCGAGATCGCGATGAGGCTGACCAGGATGGAGAGGAGCGGGATCGTGATGAACTGCCAGCGCTCATTGCCAAAAGCGCGCAAAAACCAGTTCAGCTGCACCTGAACGGCGCCGTCATCTGGCGCTGATGGCGCAGGGTTGGGTGGATCCTGGGACGGAGGTGCGACCGGGTCGTCGCATTTTCCGCCTGGCTCCGAAATCTTCTTCAAGGCGTCGGGTCCCACATCCCAACGGGGGTCACGGCCGCTCACGACTGCTTCACCCCCATCATGTACTCGCCCACTTCATCAAGGGTCATTTGATCAGCTGGGGCGATCTTGATCATGCGCCCTGCAAACATGACGCCGATGGTGTCGGCGACCGCCATGATCTCATCAAGTTCAAGTGACACGAGCAGGATCGCCCTTCCCTTGTCGCGCTCTTCGATCATGCGGCGCCGGATCGAGAGGATGGCGCCGATGTCAAGCCCGCGTGTCGGCTGCACGAAAATCATCAGCTGGGCGTCCTGCTCGACCTCACGGGCCACGATGGCCTTCTGCTGATTGCCGCCGCTCATCGATCGCGTCATTGTCAAAGCGCCGGAACTGCAACGGATATCATAGCGCCTGATCAGGTCGTCTGCATAGCTGTCAAAAGCATTGCGCTGCAGAATGCTGCGGCGAGAAAACGGCGCCCTGAAGTAGGCTTTACTTGCCAGATTATCCTCCAACAGAAAGTCCAGGATCAATCCCACATCCTGGCGATCCTCGGGGATATAGCTGATGCCTTTCAACGTGCGCGGGCGCACCAGGGTATGGGTGATATCGCAGTCCTCAAGCAGGATCTTGCCAGTCTTTACCGCAGAAAGCCCCGCGATGGCGTCGGCCAGCTCGACTTGGCCGGAGCCCGCAACACCTGCAATCGCAAAGATCTCACCTGCATGTATCTTGAAACTGACGTCTTGGGTAACGTCAACATGATGCTCGTTCTCGATGGTGAGGCCTTGCACATCAAGGACGACCTCACCGGGACGAGCCAGCTCCTTGTCGATCTCGAAAATGACCTCACGCCCAACCATTTTGCTCGCCATATCCCGGGTCGAGGAAGTCGCCACATCCATCGTCGCGATCAGCTTGCCATGATTCAGTATCGCGCAGCGGTCGGCGACCTGCTTGATCTCCTCAAGCTTATGGGTGATCAGGATAATGGTCTTGCCATCGTCGCGCAGCTTGCGAATGATGTCGAGCAGGTAGGTAATCTCTTGCGGCGTGAGCATGGCGGTCGGCTCGTCAAAGATAAGTATCTCGGCCTCGCGATAGAGCATCTTGAGGATCTCGACTCGCTGCTGGGTCGAGACCGGCAAGTCCTCGATAACAGCGCTCGGGTCGACTTCAAGCCCGTAGCGCTCGGAAAGCTCACGGATGACCTTGTTCACAGGGCGCATATTCACATAGGGTATCAGCCCGAGCAGGCGGGTGGCTGGCTCGATCCCCAGTACGATGTTTTCTGCAACCGTGTAGTTGTGCACCAGCTTGAAGTGCTGGTGCACCATGCTGATACCGAGGGCGACCGCCTCGTTGGGCGATGAGATATCGACCTGCCTGCCGCGGATCAGAATTTCACCCTCGTCTGGCTGATACATCCCGAAGAGTATGCTCATGAGCGTTGATTTACCCGCGCCGTTCTCTCCGGCAAACGCGAATATCTCTCCCTGGCGGATCTGAAGGCTGATATCGTCGTTTGCCACGATCCCCGGGAAGCGCTTCGTGATATGGCGCATCTCTACGATTACATCGGTATCTGGCATCTACTGATCCCCTGCCTTTTTCTTCTTGTTGTTATGCCTGATGATGACCACCACGCCGACAATAACAGCAGCAATAGCAAAGAGCCCTAAGCAACCCACAACAAGCACCGGAAACACTTCCGTGAGCGCAGGGGTAATGGGACTAGAGACCACGTCAGCCCACGCAGGAGCCGCGATGCTCATAAGCGCTATCGTCACTGCCAGAATTCTGAGTGCATATCTTCTCATGACTCTCCTATCGTAGGATCCTTTGCAATCCCCAGCCAAGGCCGAACGAACAAGCATTAGCTGCCAGTGAAAACATGAACGGGTGGCGGATGCTTTTTGCAAAACGCCGGTAGCACCAGCCTTCAAAACCCACGGCCACCAGCTCAAGTACTATCGTTATTATATCGGTGTTGAGATGCGCGAAGAAAACGACCAACCAAAGCACGAAGTTGAGCGGCGGATTAGTGATCAGATTCACTCCGATAACAAGGCCCACATCTTTGCCAGAGCTCCCGTAGACCAGCAAATACAGCCCGACTTCGACCAGAAGCGTCAAGGCCAAGGCCAGAAACATTGAAACGAAGGGGCCCATCACAGCTCTCGCCCCGCAGCGCTTTGGTCGTTGGCTCCAGGGGCGTGAGGCTCGGCAGGCTCGGCAACAAGGAGGGCGCCGAAAAAGATCGCCAATGACGCCGCAGACAGCAGCGCCAGCGACCAGCCGGGACGTACGACCTGCGCTGCGCCCAGCAGCATGGGGAGCGCCCCGGCAAACAGCGCAAACGTCAGGGTCCCGAAAGCAAATCCAGGAGCCTGGGGCAGGCGATCGGCGATCGCTCGCAAGGTGAGCGGCATGGTCATGTTGAACAGAAGCACCGCGAGGACCCCCAGGACAGGGACTGCCGGAAACAAAAACAACACAGCTGCCCCGGACAATGAGATGACCGCCGCGACTTTCAGGCCGAAGCTATCGCCCAGAAAGCCACCAAGGATCTTCCCGAGCACGATACCCAGCACAAGCGCCACGGGCCAGAGCGCCCCGGTCTTCCAGGAAAAGCTGAATGAGAAGCCCGCGTATGACCGCAGGACCACGGTAGCACAAAGGCACGCGAGCGAGACCGCCACAGCACCGGTGATCGAAAAGACAATAGCGTTGCGCGCGCTTCGCACCAGGCGTTGGGATTGCGGCTGCTCCTGCGGCTGTTCCTGAAGCTGTGCTGCGCCTGACAAGTCCTCTGCGCTCATGAACACCCAGATGACAAGCCCGCACACGAGCAGCAACAGGACAACGGAGACCAGGGGCAACAGTCCGGCGCTCTTCCCCCACAGCATCCCGAGAAATACTCCCAGAGCGCCCGGCGCAACGAAGACGCCAAGAGGAGCGCTGCGCCCAGCGCTGGCGCGGATCACTGCTGCGCCTGCTCCTACATGAAACATGCCGTTGCCGAGGCCCACCATCACAGCGATCACCAGCGCCAGCACCTCAGAACTCCCGAGGGTCCGTGCGAGCCCTGTGCACAGCAGACAGGTGGCAACGATCAGCCAGCAGCCCAGGGCAGCGAAACGCTGCGGTCGAAACCACAGGTCGACCGCTATTCCCAGAGGCATCTCTGCAGCAAACGCGAAAAAGTTGTAGAACAACAAACAAAGCGCGAACAAATGAAACGAAGTAAGGAAGTGAAACAGCAAAAGCGCGCTCGCAAGATCGACCACAAAGTGTGTCGCCGCAAACACCAGTAAAGCAAAGCGCCCCTTGCTCCGTAAAACAAGAGGCGCTTTCATACTAACCATACCTTTTATAACGAAGGGATCGTTTCGCGTAAGCCCCGAAGAGTGACTCGCATTGGGCATTAGGCCCATGCGAGTTGCTCAGAGCGGCTTAGGCGGAAGGAGACCAAGTTATAAGCCAGGAAACGCCGTCGGAGTTTCAGTCGTTCCGGGATCTCCGGTCGGCGGAATGATCGTGCCGTTCTTGATGCCTTCTTCGGCCGCTTTCAGCGCGTCAAGCGTCTTGGCGCTCAACTGCTGCTGGCCTTCGGTGCTCACGAAACCAGTTCCGTCATCCTTGGCATGCAGCGTAACATTCTCGCCCTTGAAGGTACCGTTGAGAATGTTCTCAAGCTGACGCTCGACCTGAACGTCCATGACCTTCAGAACGCTCGTCAGGACCACATTGCCCGTCGCAGTCTTACCGTCGTTCCACTGGTTGACGTCACAACCAATGACCTTGACCTTGCCGTTGCTCTCCTTGGCTGCAGTAAAGGCACCGTTGCCAGAACCACCGGCAGCAGGGAAGATGATGTCGACGCCTTGGGCGATGAGCGCTTCAGCGACAACTTTGCCCTTGGCAGGATCGGCGAATGAACCCACATAGTTACCGCCGACCTTGGCGCCCGTCACATCGGTACCCGCATAGCTGGGAATCGAGATGCAGGTCGCCTTCGTGCCATTGTGCTTGTTGGAATACTCGACGCCCGCCTCAAAGCCGCGCTGATAGTGGACGTTTGAAGGGAAGGCCTGGCCGTTCATGACGGCGACCTTGCCACTCGTGGTCTCCATCGCTGCGGCGATGCCGGCATAAAAGCCGCTCTCCTGCTCAGCGAACTGCATAGCATAGATGTTTGCAACTTGAGAGGTCTTGACCCCCGTCTTATCCGTCGGATCAGCCGGGAACGCATCCACGAGGATGAAGCTCTTGTTGGGGTTGGCCTGGGCGATCTGCGTGATGCCCGAGAACTGGAAGCCTGGCGTGACGATGACGTCGTAATCAGCTACCACATCCTGGACGGACTGGATGGACTTCGCCTGGTCAGTTTGCTGGGTGGGCGTAACTGTCGAAGACGGATGCTTCTTGATGAAGGCCTGGATGCCATCGTAGTTGTTCTGGTTGAACGAACCGTCATCGACTCCTGAAGGACTCGTGACGATTGCGATCTTCAAGGCCTTCTCATTGCTGGTCGTGCTTCCTGTGTTAGTGTTGTTGCTGGATTTGGTCGGGCCACAGGCCGCCAACCCCGCAATCAATAAAACGGCAAGCACCACCACGAGCGCTCTCTTTACACGCATGTCTTCTGACCTCCTTCTGGTGTCGCTGGGGCACCACTATCCGGGAATATTTGCCAGGGCAACCCGTGTCACCCCTCTTTCCCTTCAATTATACAAGAGCAAAGCTGTGGATAACCCTGTGAATTCTGTCAAGTTACGGTGCTCTGTCGCTCTACCTGGCGTTGTTGGGCCGCTCTCACCATCAACTCAAAGGGCACAAGCCCGCTGAGTTAATACTTCGTTTGCCCGCCTGGCCAGATAAAGTGACAGAGCACCTCCCTTCTCCTGTACTAAATCGATAATCGGGATATCAGAATAATTGCTGACAAGCTGCATTGGCGTCGGCGTAGATCTGCGCAGGCTCAACACCAACGTGAAAGCGTCCCTGCTCGTAAAGGATACGACCAGCCACCATCGTCATGAGCACATTGCTCTTACTCGCCGAATACACGAGGTTCGTGATCGTGTCGGCATGAGGCTGCATGTTAGGTTGGTCCAGATCAATGACCAGCAGGTCAGCAGCCTGTCCTGCCTCAAGCGCCCGGCACGCCGACAGGCCCATGGCCTGAGCGCCCGCTGTCGTTGCTGCGTAGAGCACGCCATCGGGACCCACCGCACCGGGGTCTCCCGTCCGCAACTTCTGCAACACCGTGAACAAATACATCTCGCGGAAAAAGTCAAGCGCGTTATTGCTCGCAGCACCGTCGGTCCCCAACGCGACGTTGAGCCCGGACTGGCGCAGGTCTGTGACCCGCGCGATCCCGCTCGCAAGCTTCGCGTTACTGGCCGGGCAACTAACGATGCTGACGCCCCGTTGCGCCAGCAGTCGCATATCATCATGCGACAACCAGACGCCATGAAAACCAGCGCCGCCCTGGTTCCAGACGCCCAGGCTATCCAGGTAGGCGGCTGGCGTCATGCCGGTCTGCTCAACGCAGGCGCGTGTCTCGGATTCAGTCTCAGATAAATGCGTATAGAGCGGCTCACCCAGACTGGTCGCCAATTCGGCCAGGCCACGGAGGCGCGCTGCTGAAGTTGTGTACTGCGCATGAAAGCCAAAGTGGAAGCTTATGAGCTCATGGTAATCAGCAAAGTAGCGATAACGCTCTTCCTGCTCCTCGACCGAGGACATGAAGTCGCTCATGCTTCCCGCATAGACGCTCCGCAGCCCCATATCGACGGAAGCGCGCGCCATCGAGCGCGCGTTGAAGTACATGTCGAACACGCTCGTGATGCCGCTGGACAGGTACTCGAGCAGCGCTACCCGGGTCAGCGCGTAGACTTTATCCCCATCGAGGCGCGCCTCCGCAGGAAAGCAGACCTCATTGAGCCAGCGGTCGAGTGGCAAACCATCAGAGCGGCTGCGCAGAAACGTCATCGGGCTGTGCGCGTGGGCGTTCTTGAATCCGCAGGTCAGGAGGTTGCCGTCCAGGTCATACTCTGCATCGAAATCCGGCCGCTTGTCTGCAGGCACTTCCGCGCCCACATACGTGATCGTGTCCCCTTTGATCCAGACCTCACCATGCGACGTCTGTTGCGCCCGGTGCTGAGCGGCATACGTGGCAGGATCAACCAGCAACGCATTGTGAAGACGAAGCGTACATGTCTCTGCCGCCGGGTGCTCAACCGGCCCCAAAAACGCAGAGAGCTGCGAAGAAAGAATAGTAGCCATAGCTTCACCTCAAAAGTCAGAACCAGTTATACGGACTTTTTTACGTCCCCGTCAACGATCCAGAGATAGATCTCCGGCCAGATGCCTTTGAGCCGGAAGTAGAATTTCGAGAGCGCGCCCGGCACAATGTAGTACTTGCCCCGGTCGATGCCGCGCACCAGTTTCTGTGCGATGTAGTCCGGTGAGACCGGCTTCAGGTTACCTGAGATCTTCGCCGTCGCGGCAGGGCGTTGGCGCACTTCTTCGGCAAAGCCCGGCGTCTCAGTATCGGGCGGGCAGAGGACATGGACCTGGACTCCGTGCGGCTTGAGCTCGAAACGCAAGGCCTCAGAAAAGCCCATGACTCCGAACTTCGCTGCCGAATACGCGCTGTAGCCATAGATCCCCATGTAGCCGGCTACTGAAGCCACGTTGGCAATATGCCCGCTCCCCCGCTTGACCATGAGCGGGGCGAAGAAACGACAAACTGCGACCGTACCCATCAAGTCGGTCTCGATCGTTGCACGATACAGTGCTGGGTCAAGATCAACGAACTCGCCGACCCCCACGATACCCGCCGCGTTGATGATCACGTCGGGCAGGCCGTGTGCGTCCACATAGGATGTGAGCGCGGCGACCGTGGCCGCTTCGTCGACCACATCGCAGCGGACCGGCACGGCCCCGATCTCTGCGGCAGCCGCATCAAGCTTGGCCTGGTCGCGTCCGACCACAGCGACCTTGTCTCCCCGCGCCGCATACAGCCGCGCGGTCGCAAGGCCGATACCGCTCGTACCACCCGTGATCAATACGTTCATTGAAAGCCCTCGCTTTTCTCTACTCAGTCATTCTGCGCGAAGTCGCAGAATCCAGTGATGTTTCTTTCCATATCCTGCGGCTGCACGCAGGGTAACAAACAAGGGAGGTGACAATCACCCCAGGGGTGTTTGTCACCGAATCAATCCGAACGTATGGAAGCCGACCGGCAGCGCACGGGCCAGGATCATGAGCACGACCACACAAAGGCCGCCCCCAACCGCGATCCAGGCCGTTACCACACCGCTCGTCTTCTGGCGGTGATAGAGTACGCCATACACGATAAACACCACCAGCACCACGCCCGAGAACATGATCCGCGGATCAAAAAACCAGCCGTTGACACGATCAGCGATGGCGCGCGTGATCCCCAGGATCTGCGCCGCAAAATAGATCGGCAGCGCGATCGTAATGAGCCGGGACGCCAGTCGCTCCAGATTACCGAGCGCTGGCAGGCGGCGCGACAGAACGCTGACTTTATGGGTGCGCAGTTGGTGGTCGCGATAGAGATAAAGCACCGATGCTACCGCGCCGATCAGCAACAGAACGCTCGCGATGATGATGAGCAGCACGTGGAAGGTGATGACCGTATTGTTGACCTGCGCTGAGACATGCGCGGGCGCCACAGCCCCCACACTGCCACCAACCGCCGCGCTCACTTCTGCGATGAAGAGCAGGACCGCCGAGATCGGGATCAGCACCGAGCCATAGAGCTTGAAGCGAAACAAGTACTCGATCGCGAAATAGACGAGAACGAGCACCCAGGCAATCAGCACAAGCGTGTTGGCGCCCGTGAGCGGGGTACGATGATGCACCATCGAGTTGAATCCGATGCTCAAACTCAGCGATATCCACGCCAGTCCCGTGATGATCTGCGCGGCGACACTTGCCACGCTGCCCGCCGCGCGCTCGCGCACGAGCATCTGGCGCGCAAAAAGCACCGACGCCGCCAACAGGAAGACGAAGCTCAGCCAGAATGAATGCACGGAAGCAGTTTCTAGCATAATGGCACCTCTCGCTCTAAGCTCTCCGCGCTAGGCCTGGTCCGATGTGCTGGGTTCCAGCTCTGCCGCCGCCTTTGGCGCCACACCCGCCTGTGCTGCTACGCTCGTCTTCGCCGCCACCGCGTCCTCCAGCAGCTTGACCTCTTTATCAAGCTTTACGAGGCGACGCAGCGTCACGGTCACATAGCCCGCCAGCGCAAGCCACAGGACCGCATAGGCTGCGATCACGTACGGGGCATCTTTTAAAGCTTGTTGGAACAACATGCTGTTGGTCGCATTCACCATAAGAACTCCCTACCCTTCCAGGTCATCTTTGAGCGCATCCAGGCGCTCGTGGAGGTGTACTTCATTAAACCGCAGCTCATAGATCGCAAAGCCGAGCATACACATGCCAGCCATCCCGACCATAAAGGGGATCAGGTTGCTGGTCTCCAAGCCCGTGAGTGTCGGATGAGTCGATGGCAGGATCCGCGTGATCAGGAAGGTCACGGGGGCGTCGACCCACGCAAAGATCGAGAAGACCGCCGCATAGACGGCTCGTCGCTCCTCGTCCTCGACCGAGTTGCGCAGCACAAAGTACGCGATGACCAGCAAGGTCATGATGGCATAGGTCGTCAGCCGCGGCTCCCACTCCCACCAGACGCCCCAGGACGCGCGTGTCCAGAGGTCACCGGAGATCATCGTGCCAATGATAAAGACGAGCGTGGCCTCCATCGCTATGCGCGAGCGCGTGTCGTAGCTTTTCTTGCGTTTGACCAAAAATAGCACTGAAAAGATGGCCGCGATCGTAAACACGAGCAGCGAGGCTACCGCGAGCGGCACATGGAAGAAGAATATCTTCTGCGAGAACCAGGGCTTCTGGACCGCAAGCAAGTTAGGCGAGGACGGCTGCTGCGCGGGTGGCGCCAGAGGGAAACCATTCTTGCTATCCGCGATCACCTGCCGCGCAACCGCAGGCGGGAGATTGACCGTGCCGTTGGTCTGCATGCGCGCATAGGTAAACGCGCCCACGAAAGCGAGCGTCGTCAGTATGCCGCCGAGCGCCGCCAACACTACGGCCCATTTCAGGGATGTTTTCATACCCAACCTTTCTTGCTCGCCCGGCGCGGAGTTCTAAACCCCAAGAATGAACTCGTAGAGCGCCCAAGCGATCGCAATCGTGATTACATCATACCCGAAAGCGATACCCGCAAACCGCCAGAACACGGTTGTGGCATCCGGATTGCCCAGAATCACCGCGTTAAGCGCCGTGACCACGGCGAGCAACAGCGGAAACATCAGCGGAATGAAGATGACCGCCAGCACGAAATCCTTGCCCTTGGTATTGACCGACATCGTAGCCAGCAAGGTTCCCACGCCCGCGATACCAATCGACCCGAGCAACAGCGCAAGCGCCACCATCCAGAGCGGTCCCATCTGCGAGGTGTGGGCGTTACCCATGAAGATGAAGTAGAAGAGCGGGGTTATGATGACCTCGACGATGGCAAGGAAAATGAAGTTCGTCACCGCCTTGCCCAAAAACAGGATCGGCCGGTCGATCGGCGACAGCAGCAAGGCGTCAAGCTGCCCCTGGTCCTGCTCGTGAACAAGCGAGCGGTTCAGCCCGAGCATCGAGGTAAAGACAATCGCCAGCAGCAGCAGCCCCGCGCTGATGCGGCTCACATCGAAGTTCGTGCCCGCCTGTGACAGCGCCACGTAGTAGATGATGAGCACAAGCAGGGCGTAGAGCCCCATCGAAGTAATCATCTCCTTGGTGCGCAGCTCCATGACGATGTCCTTGCGCAGGATCGCCTTGAACTGCCGCCAGCTTGAGATCTTTGGCCGCTGGGTTGACAAAGGGTCAGGTGACAGAATGGGGTCAGGCACCGTTTTGTCACCTGATGACAAAACGGTGCCTGACCCCATTCTGTCACCTGACCCTTTGTCAGCTTTGCTCTTACGTGTCAGGACTTTATCCTCGTAGGGCATCTCAGCTCACCCCCAGGCCGACGGTCTGGTGATAGAGCACCCGGAACTGCTCACGATCGATGTCGTCGCGCTCCTCAAACAGTACGACCTTGCCACGCGCAAGTATCAGCGCATGACTGCAGAGCTCCAGACCCTTGTCGAGGTCATGGCTGACCATCACGAAGGTGTACTGGTCGCGCACGCTCGCAATGAGGCCGTCAAGAATGTCGGCCGCATGCGGATCAAGGCCGCTGTAGGGTTCGTCCAAAAACAGAATATCGGGATGCGGTAGCAGGGCGCGCGCGATCGACAGGCGCTGGATCATGCCTCGGCTGAAGGTGCGTACGAGGTCCATGCGGCGGTGTTTGAGCTCAACGGCTTCCAGGAGCTCGTCGATGCGAGCCTGCGGATCGTTGATACAATACAGGTCGGCGAAGAAGCGCAGGTTCTCGTCAGCGGAAAGATCCGGATACAAGAGCGGGTTGTGGCTGATGATGCCGATGCGCTCGCGCAGCTCGACCGCGTCCTTGACCACATCGTAGCCAAAGACCCTTGCGCCGGAGCCGGAGTTCTTAAAGCCACCTGACCCCTGCGAAGGCGGTGTCAGGGTGGAGAGTACGCGCAGCAGCGTGGTCTTGCCCGCGCCGTTGGGGCCGAAGATCGAAAGAAAGGCTCCGCGCGGCAGCGTAAAGGTCACGCCATCGAGCGCCTTGCGCGCCCCGAAGATACGGATGAGTCCCTGTACCTCAAGGGCAGGGACCTGCGCGTTTGTTCCTTTTGCCTGTTCTGGCATATCTGCCTGCGCCTGTGCGCTTACTTCCGGTTCTTCTTGTTGCCGGACCCGCTCCCGGACTTGCCGGACTTGCCGCCGGAAGCAACGGGAGCCGGAGCCGCCACAGCGACCGGCTTCTTCTTAGGCCAGTCAGCTAAAACGGTACCGACCATCATCAAGCCGACGCCGATCCACACGAAACGGATCAACGGGTTGATACGGACGTCCATCTCCAACGAGGCGATCTGCCCCGTAGCGGCGTCCCTCTGGGGAGCAAGCGAGATGAATAAGTCGTTGAGCATGCTGGATTTGATGATCGCGTTCGAGGTCTGCTGGCCGGTTGCCGCAACGTTAGTGACCGAGGGCGTGACCGTGCCCAGATCCTGACTGCCCTTCTTCAGGTCGAAGGTGGCCGTGTAGGTCACATCGCCGTTTGCCGCCGGGGTCTGCTTCTTGTCCTTGAGTGTAAAGCTGTAGTCAGCGATCGTGAAATTCATGTTGTCGCTCTCAGGCACGGTCTTGTTGACCTGGCGCACATACATGACCGAACCTACCAGCCCGATCACGATGACCGCGACCGCGATATGGACGATCATGCCGCCCGACTGCGTACGCGCCTTCGTGAAGAGCGAAGCGAGCGACTTACCAAAACCGTCGCCCGTCGCCTTACTACGTGCCCGCGCACCGTCGATGAACACGAACAGCGTGTTTACGATCAGGAAACTTGCCAGGAAGAACCCGAGGACCGCTGTCGCATCATAAAGCCAGCGCGGTCCATAGACCGTGAAGTTTGGCGCGAATTCGGCCTGAGCCACCATATAGGTGTACACCGGGCGCAAGTTGGCGATCCAGTTCCACATCAGCAACCCAAACGGCACGATCGTAATAAGCAGCGGCAGCTTGATGTGATCCCACAGCGCCTTGCCGCCGGTCTTGCCCCACTTGAGCAAGGGGCAGACCGCCATGATAGCGATATAGATGATCCCCATATAGTGCGCGATAGTCTCGAAGCTGGTCGTCGCATAGGTCGTTTTGAGCCAGGCGGGCGCCGTCGTCATCCCCGCGACGATGACCGAAGCCAAGACCATGAAGAGGTTGTTGAAATAGTAGCCAGCTTCTTTGCTGGTGAGCGACTCAAAATCGCTGGCGTTGTGAAGCATCTGGCGCCGATAGATGACAGCAATGAGCATTGCGAAGAATGCAACGAGCATCAGGACCGCAAAAACCCACCGAGCAACCAAGTCAACTTCACCAAACGCGTGAACCGATTGCACGATGTCGGCACGGGTGATCCACGTGCCCATAATGACCATCACGAACGTAATGGCCGTCAGCATCATCGTCCATATCTTGAAGTTACCCTTGCGCCGGTATATCGTGAAGCTGTGAATGAGCGCTACCCCCACGAACCACGAAAGGATCGAGGCGTTCTCGACCGGATCCCAGCCCCAGAAGCCGCCCCAGCCCAACACCGTGTAGGCCCAGATGGCGCCCAGTCCGATGCCGATCGTCAGGAACAGCCAGGCGAAGATCGTCGTGCGGTCACATTCGCGCACCCAGCGATCACTGCCATCGCCGACAAGCAGCGCACCAAACGCATAAGCAAGCGGAACCGACAAACCAGCATAGCCAATAAACAATGCTGGTGGATGCAGGATCATCGCCCAGTGCTGCAGGGGCGGGCTCATACGCCAGGCAAGCGCTGGTCCGCGCAACACTCCATTGACCAGATAGTCGGGTGGGGTCGCCATGAAAGGATTATTGGCGCCCTTTGAGGAAAGGAGCATAACTGCGCCAAAAACCACGACGATGAGGTTAAGCACCATCAACGCCATGCCGTTAAGGTCATCATTCTTGGGAGCGCCCTTGAGTGCCATAAAGCCCGTAAAGATCGTGATGATCCAGGCCCAAAGCAGCAGGGAGCCTTCCTTGCCAGCCCACAGTCCGGAGAGATTGAAGAGCCACATGAGCGATGAATTGCCCGTTGGATGATTCATCGCCACATACTGCATCGTGAAGTTCTTAGTGAAGAACCCGACGATGATTACCACGACTGAAAGAGTGAACAGCAAAAACGCAAGGAAGGTCGCGTAATACCCGCCGCGCCGCGCTGAGAGCGCGAGCGAATCACCTTTGCGCCCCATCAGGAAAAGCACGACTGCGCCAAGAGCAGCGAGGCTTCCGCCCCACAGGCCTATCTGTCCCAGTAAAAGCATACTTGCATTCCTTTCTGCGCGCTACCAAGACGAGGTGGCGCAGCCCTTCACTTCACTTTACTTCGAACGTTATTGTAATCATTTGGTGAGTGCCACCGCCGTAGCAACGAACGTGCCTTGCGCGTCCAGGCTGCCGGTAAGCACTACTTTCGTATTCTCTTTGATAGTATCAGGCAACCCTTTGGAGAACTGCACCGGCATCTCCTGGGTCGCTCCCGCCGCATTGAGCAGCACAAAGCGTGGGTCAGCTCCCGGGGCGCCCAGGCTGCCCGGCTTGACCACCCCGCTCACCTTGATCGGGATACCCGTCATGGCGCTCGCGCGCTGCAGCAAGGCTTCGACCGTGTAGGCGTCCGTCTCATTTGCGTATTTGCTGGGGCATTTAGTCGTCATCTGAGTCGATTTAACATAGTCCCCCTGCGCCACATAGGTACCAGTGATGATAGCCTGGACCCCATCGCCGAAGGTATCGGGGACCGAGCCAGTATATTGTATGTTGATGGTCGGACCGGTACCCGCCGTATCCGCGTCATCACGGATCTTGAAACTCATGGGGTTGGTCTGCTTATCCCAGGAACCATTGACTACGGTGCCCGATACCTGGATGCGCTTGCCATCCACTTTCTTGGTAGCGAACTCCTTGACGGTCAGATTCGTGGCAGCGCTCTTGTTCAGTACAAGAAAGAAAACTCCTACCAGCAATAGCAGAACAATCGCCGTGATGCCGATCAGGCGGTTACGTGCGCGCTTGTTCATAGAGGACTCCTCGCAGTGTGGAAAAAACGGCGAAATCTCGGTGAGATTGGACGGAAACTCGCACGTCTTCGGTCAACAAATACTGGCACCATTGTAGCATAATCAGGAGGCGAGCAGCTCGCCCTTGAGGGATGAAGGGAAGCGGATTCAACATGGTCGCCACTGCTCACGCAAGAACATCGGCAAAGAGAACGGTAGGCATCCGGCCAGTACTGCTTGATGCTGCTACTGCAAATAAGTGACGTCAGGCTCAAAGTCGAGCTCCTTGAGGAGCTCAAGGTAGCGCTCAGGCGTCAAGCGCTCAGTCGCGCCAACGCTGGCAACCAGTAACGCCTCCATGACGTTGGTCCCAAAACTGCGGCCATCAAGGCGCGGCGTAGTCGTCACCAGCAGGTCGACCCCACAGGAACGGAGGCGATCGAGATCGGCTGGCGTGGTGGTGTTGGTCACAACGGTCGTACCTTTTAAGTCGTCGGGCATATACTTCACCACATACTTATAATCACCAACGATGATGTCGTTGTCATAGTAGAAACGATCGGTGCGCTTGCTACGCTTGGATACGGTATCCTCATCGCTTTCGGCCGGGTACAACCAGGCAAAGGGCAGCTGGATGATAATCGGCGCCAGCATCCGGATCGCACCCTTCAGGATGCGGCGGCTATGGATCAGGGCAGGAATACCCAGCACATAGAGCAGGTCGGCATAAGAGACCTGCGCGCCAGCGTCAGCAAAAGCCATCGCGATGCCCCAGCGGTCGACTGCCGAGGTGATCAGCACCTTCTTGCCCGCCAGATCGATACCCATGTCCTCCTGCATATAATTGGCCGTAGCGCCTTCGACGGCGCCCTTCAGGCCCGTCCCATCAACGAGCGCCTTGCGCGTCACGAGCTTGGCCAGCGGCTTCATCTCACGCAGCCAGTAGCTTTTCCCGGCGGCATTGAGGAACAGGTCAGTACCCCCCAGGCCGATGGCCGCGACCTCATCGTCGACGTCCAGCGCCACAAGCAGCGCTTTGAGCGCATCCAGGTCGCCGTCGGTACCCTGGCGCGATACCTCGATATCGACGCCGTTAATCTTGACCACCACACGGTGATCGCGCTTGCTTGAACCAAGCGAGGCAGAAACTACTTTTTTGATTTGTCCCACTCCCTTACTAATTGCGTGACCCCGGATAAGGTCCGCCTTCCTTGTTGACGCACACGGCGCTTGCGTCGCCCGGAGCCGGGCCAGGCCGCGCTTTCAACGCTGTTTTCTGTGGAGAGTTCACCCTCATCACCCGGACGTCCCAACCCGCTGAGGATCGCCCCGAGCTCCTCAAGGTCAGCGTGCTGATCATCAAGCAACGGGCTCTCGCCCAGGCAGATCCCGATGAGCTCGGCGTCGATGATGCGGCGGATCGTCTCGATCCGCCGGTCACTGGCCAAAACAATGACTGTGTCGAAATCCTGGAGAGCAGCAATTGTGTCCAGCGTGCGGTTGAACAGCTCGGCAGGATGTTCTGATCCCGTGTGCTCGCGCTCTGCCTGAGAAAACGCAAGGGTGAATTCTACGCCCGAACGTTCAGCCAGGTCCCGCAGCTCTTTGCCATTATCGATCGGGAACGCAATGATCGCGACCCGCGCGCCACTGCGCAACTCGCCGATCGTCTCCAGGTTGCTGATAAAGGTGCGCGGGACATCGGCAGTGTGAGCCGCCTCGCGTTGGGTTGCGCCATCGGCACGCTCATGCAGGATCGCATCAAGTGCTGTCATGATCTTCTCACGACTGACCAGCTTGCGCCCGATGCGGAAAAGGTCTTCGGCCATGATCGCGTACCCCCCTAAGCCTGCTCGCCACGTAGCGCATCGCGCGCCAGCAGGTGCAGTCCGTCGAGAGTAAGGGACGTATCGCAGGTGGTGATCGTCCAGGAATGGGGAGCGATCAAGGGAGCAAGCCCTCCCGTTGCGACAACGGGCAGGCCTGTGAGGAGTCCAGCTGACAGAATGGGGTCAGGCACCGTTTTGTCATCGAATGACAAAACGGTGCCTGACCCCATTCTGTCAGCTGGGCCGCTGCTGTCGGCCAACTCCTCGGCGATGCGGATGACTAGGCCGTCAACTTTGGCTGCTTCGCCGACCACAAGTCCGGCGCGCAGGGCGTCTTCGGTGGTCTGGGCGATGATGCGGCTGGGCGCCGCCAACTCGACAGCGGCCAGACGTGCAGCCTGCGCATAGAGCGCCTCTGCGGAAAGTTCCAACCCCGCTGATATCGGCCCGCCAATGAAGTGGCCTTCGCCATCGATGACGTCAAGATTGGTCGCTGTGCCAAAGTCCACTACGACCGCTGGCGCGCCATAACGCGCGCGAGCGGCCACAGCGTTGGCCAGGCGATCAGCACCCACGACACCAGCTTGTGCCGACGTCAACCCCAGATCACGCGGCGCGATCTGAGCAGGCAAAAGCGGTACCGGCAGCTCTGCTGCCGCACAGGCGCCAATCCAAGCGCGCGTCAGCTCAGGAACTACCGAGCCCAAACAGACCGCTTTGATATCAGGCAACGCCAGCGCGCGGGCAGACAGAAGCGCTCCCAACAGGACCAGAAGCTCATCTGGCGTCGCGCCTGCGCGCGTCGAGATGCGCCACGTAGCCTGAAGTTCATCGGAAGCATACACGCCAAACGTGCTTTGCGTATTGCCTATGTCAATTGTAAGTAACATGTGAGGTAACATGATATCATTTTACAGCAGGTAACACAGCAGGTAACCCGTGGGTCGAAGGATGAGACAATGCAAGAAACCCCGCCAAAAATCCTGATCGTTGACGATGAGGCTTCCATCACTGAGTTCGTCAGTTATAATCTGAAAAAAGAGGGCTACCAGGTCGCGGTCGCCGTGGATGGCCCAAGCGCGCTTGAGACCTTCGCCGGTGACATCTATGACTTGGTGGTGCTTGACATCAACTTGCCCGGCATGAATGGCTTTGAGGTCTGTAAGCACCTTCGGGAGCACTCTACCGTTCCGGTCCTTTTCTTGTCAGCACGTGATACCGAGCTTGATAAAGTCGTGGGACTTGAAATTGGTGGTGACGACTACCTGGCCAAACCCTTCGGAGTACGCGAGTTTTCTGCTCGCGTCAAAGCGCTGCTTCGGCGTTCAACAACTGAGGCCGCGCACGAAGAAGCCGCAAACGAGGTCGTCGAGGTCTCCGGCATCACCCTGGATCAGACCGCTCACAGCGCGCATTCCGCCGCAGGGCCGATCGATCTGACGCCACGAGAGTTCGAGCTGCTCAATTGCCTGATGCATCACGCGGGCAAGGTCTTATCGCGCGAGCAACTGCTGCGCGACGCCTGGGGGTGGGAGTACCTCGTCGAGACCAAGACCGTCGATACCCATATCAAGCGGTTGCGCGACAAGCTCGAAGCTGCAAAGATCAATCCGAGTATCGTGGAGACCGTACGCGGATACGGGTACCGTTTCCGCTGCGAGTAAAGCCTGAGGAAGCCGGTCATGGCTGCTCAAAAACATAGTTTTAGTTCTGATATCTCGCAACAGATGCGCCTGGTCTTCCTGCTCATCTTAGGCGGTTTGACGCTTGTCTGCCTGGTTGCATTCTTTTTCATAAAACAACGGGCCGCCCTTATTATCATCAGCGGCGCAGGCGTGACTTGCGCCGTGGTCGGCTGGATCATTATCGGACAAGTCGCGACCCACCTGACACGCGACTTCCGCGGCCTGGTGACAACGGTACGCGACTTCAATAGCGGCAACAAATCGGTGCGCGCGCGGGCGCAGGGTCCCAAGGAGATCCGGCAACTGTCTGATGGGATCAACCGCATCATCAAGGAAAATGAGACGGCGCTCAGCGCCATGAAAGGCGAGGACCGCCGGCAGAACCGCTTCGTTGGGGATGTTAGCCACGAACTGCGGACTCCGCTCGCCAGCATCCATGGCGCCGCTGAGACCCTTTTGGAAGGCGATGTTGACCCGGAATACCAGCAGCGCTTCCTGAATATGATCATCGAGAACACCGAGCGCCTGACGCGGCTGGCCAACGACCTTATCGAGCTGACCAAGATCGAAGGCGCGACCGGTGAGATTCCGCTGCGTAGATTCCGCCTGCGCCAGGTCGTCAACAAGGCGTTGACCTCGCTGGAGCCGACGCTTGAGGCTCGCGGGGCAGAGGTCACGGTCACCGGCGACGTGCCCGAGATCCTCGGGGCGATGGACCGCGTGCAGCAGATCGTTGTCAACTTGGTCGATAACGCATCACGCGCGAGCGAACCGGGCGGCAAGATCCAGATCGAGCTGAGCGTCTGTGGGATCCATGAACTTGGGCCTCAGATCCACGACAAGAACCTCGCCGACGTTGAGCGCTTCGTGCTGCTCAGCATCGCCGATAACGGCCCGGGGATCAGCGAAGAGGATCTCCCGCATCTCTTCGAGCGCTTCACACGCCCGCAGCAGAGCCGCGCGCGCACATCCGGCGGCGCAGGTATCGGACTCTCCATCGTCAAGGCAATCGTAAGTTCTCACGGCGGCGCGATCGATGTGCGCAATCGCAAAGAGGGAGGAGCGCTGTTTCGCGTCTTCCTGCCGATACCGCCCGAGCTGCCTAGATACTAGCAAACACTGTGCATGATTAAACTGACCAGGTCAGTCCTGCTACACTCTTATACTCTTGAAATGGACCAAATGAGGAATTTTGAGGTGATTTTTTACCTTCGAGATGTGCCGCTTCATGCCTATTTGAAGAAAACTTCGCAGAAAACCACCTCAAAACTATGCCTTTGGTACAAAAAGGTAGACTAATTTGCCAGAGCGCGCGCCAGAAGGCGGGCGACAGTTAGAGCGGCGGCGGCCTTGATGACGTCGCCGACGAGGAATGGCAGGACGCCGGCAGTAAGGGCAGCAGGGATCGAAAGGTTCAGGCTATAGATGAGCCAGGCCGTACCGATAGTGTCGACGACAAGTATCATCATGAGGACAGCAAGGATCTGTCGCCAGAGACGCGGGCGCGTGGCGCCGGAAGCAGACCCTGCAAGGGCAGAGCCCACGTAGGCTGCAACCACGAATGCAACCAGGTAGCCCCCGGTTGGCCCCACCAGTATCGCTGCTCCCCCTTTACCCCCGGCAAATACCGGCAGGCCAATAGCGCCCAGCGCCACATAGCACAGCATGCTCGCCGCTGCCCAACGGGGGCGCAGCAACAGCGCAGCCAGGACCACGAAAAAGGTCTGCAACGTCAGCGGGACAGACGACGGCAACAGCGCCGCGATCCAGGAGGTCACCGCCAGGCAGGCCGCGATGAGCGCAGCGATCGTCAGCTGTCTGATATGATCGTGCTTCAACGGAGCTCCTCATCCCAGACACGGATGCGATCGAGCAAGACCGGGAAGAACCCGTCGGCAACGTCCTCGGGCGTCTGGCCATCCAGCTTATCTGCGAGATAGGCGGCGCCCTCGAAGCTGTGGCGGCTGGGCCGGCGCACGTTCACTCCGACCCCGATGACCAACCAGCCTTCTTCCCCACTCGCTTCCAGCAGGATGCCGGCCAACTTGCCACTCTCCGCATAGAGGTCATTGGGCGCCTTGACATGCAGCCCGCTCATCCCCTGCTCACACAGGACCTCGCTCAGGACTTGCGCGCTGAGCAACGAGAGCTCGCTTTGGTCAGCAACCGGGCGCCGGGGCCAGTACAGCAGGCTGGCATAGAGCCCGCCCGAAGGTGAGGCCCAGGAGCGTTGAAACTGCCCCCTTCCCGCTTTCTGCTCCCGCGCGATGACCAGCAAGGTATCACCAGGATGGGCAACGCCTGTCCTGACCAGCTCTTTGAGATAGTCATTGGTCGAGGGCAAGCGGTGAAAACTGAGCACTTTAGTCAGTTGGGCGTGCTCACGTAGAATCAGTGACCGTCGGCGACGCTCCGCGATCTGTTTGACCACGATGACCACGAAAACCACCAACGTGATGAGCAGGACCACCCCAAAGATCCCTACGCCCGAGAACAGGTCGCTCGCCAGCGTAGCGTTGCGCATCAGGAACCAGCCAATGAAGGTCAGGATCAGAATGTACAGCGAGCTGCCCAGGAACAAGTTCAGCAAAAAGCGCGGATAAGACATGCGCAGGGCGCCTGCGACCGGAGGCACAAAGGCTTTCATGCCGTAGATGAAGCGCGCCGAGAGGATCGTGACCGTGCCATGCATCTCAAAGTACTCTTTGAGGTCATCTACGATATTCGGGTCGGCCCGCATGAAGCGCGGCAGCCTGTGGGCATTGTAGCGGATCAGAAGACGCCGCAGCCCCTCAACGCCGAGCTTGTGACCACCCAGATACATGGCCGTCGAGCCGATAAGCGAGCCAGCAAGCGCAAGGCCGAACACCCACAGGAGCGACACGCCACGTCCAGTCGCCACAAAAGCTGCCGCCGCGATAATGACCTCACCGGGCGTTACCAGGCCCACGAATGGGATGGTCTCAGCCAGCGTCAGCGCGAATAGCACGACCAGTCCCCAGGGCAAAAAGTAATGCGCTATCCAGGAATAGATCGGCGCGATCGGCTGAAGGATCTGGGGGATGGTCGCCACCAATCAGCCCGTCTTATCATCCGCTGACAGAATGGGGTCAGGCACCGTTTTGTCATTTGATGACAAAACGGTGCCTGACCCCATTCTGTCAGCCGGGTCGATCTGCGCGTTATCGATCAGGTGGACGCCCGCCAGGGTGACCGAGATCAGCAGGCGCGCAGGCCTGTCCAGAACCGCAACTCGTTGGAGCGTATCAGGATCAACCAGCGCGCAGTACCCTATCTCCAGGTCGCTACTGTCCGTTTCCGCTCCCGCTTCCGACCTGGCCGCCTGCAGCGCTGCAGCAGCGATCGCTTCCAGGCGCCGCGCACTGCGCTCCCCCGCCTGGGCCGCCGCTTGGGCCCCGTCCAGCGCCGCAAAGATAACCGTGGCCTGTTCGCGCTGGGCCCCGTCCAGGTAACGATTGCGGCTTGAAAGCGCCAGGCCGTCTTCCTCGCGCACCGTCGGCACCCCGATGATCTGGGCCGGGATATCGAGATCACGCACGAGCTGACGTATCACGCACAGCTGCTGATAATCCTTTTCGCCAAAGTAAGCTCGATCGGGACCCACCAGTGACAAAAGCTTCGTGACCACCAGGGCCACTCCCGCAAAGTGCGTGGGGCGCAAGGCCCCCTCCCAGATACGGCCCAGTTCGCCTGTTGCCACAGTCGTCTGCGACAAGGGCTCCGCCACTCGCCCATAAAGTTCTTCGACCGAGGGAGCAAACAGGAGATCAGCGCCAGCATGAGCGGCGAACGCCGCATCACTGTCAAGATCACGCGGATAGCGCTGGAGGTCTTCGCTCGCCGCGAACTGCGTGGGATTAACAAAAACCGAGACCACCACAAGGTCGCAGTCACGCGCCGCTGCCTCGATCAGCGCCGCATGTCCCGCGTGGAGCGCGCCCATCGTCGGTACCAACGCGACCCGTGCGCCGCCTGCGCGTGTCAGGCCCAGCGCAGTGCGAAGTTCTTGTTTGGTATGCAGCAGGTCCATCGGCCCCTCGTCTTGCGTCAGCGCAGCACTACGGCTTGGCTCAGCTGGCCTCCGGCCGGGATTTATCGGGATCCTCAAATAAGTCAGGGCTTACGCGACCATCCAGCAGAGCCTCGACCTGCGTGATCGCTTCTGAGATGACCTGCGGATCAACATGCGTCGTTTGGTCCTCGCCCGGAAACGCCCTGTCACGTACCGCTGTCGCGTAGTCCGACAGCCCCGCCGTCAAGGCCTCGCCACCCTCCGCAAAATGATGAGCATGGCGCGGCGTGAAGTCCCCGCCCAGGCCGCACAGGTCATGGAAAACTTGTATCTCCCCGTCGCAGTCAGGACCGGCCCCGATGCTGATCGTAGCGCAGTCAACACGCTCCGTGACCGCACGCGCCAACTCAGCAGGGATACATTCGAGAACGATGGCCATTGCTCCGACCGCAGCCAGGGCTTCGGCGTCGATCATCAGGTTGGCGGCTGCCAGAGCGTCCTTGCCCTGGGTCTTGAACCCACCCAGCGCATTGACCGACTGCGGAGTAAGCCCCAGGTGCCCAATGACCGGCACGCCCGCCTCTGTAAGCCCTTCGACCAGGTCGAGCGCCAAAGGAGACGCTCCCTCCAGCTTGACGGCAGCCGCTCCCCCTTCTTTCATCAAGCGCCCGGCGTTATACATCCCATCCGTGAATGACGCCTGATAGCTCATAAAGGGCAGGTCACCAACAATGAATGTATCGGGCGCGCCTTTCACGACCGCCGCGGTAGCCCGGACCATGTCATCCATCGTCACCGGAAGGGTCGTGTCGTAACCAAGGATCGTATTACCCAGCGAGTCACCGACCAGGATCGCATCGATACCCGCCGCCTGCGCGATACGTGCCTGCGCCACGTCATAAGCGGTACACATGACGATGCGCTTCCCCTGGTCCTTATAGCGAGCGAACGTGGTTGCGGTAAATCTCGACATGACAGCTCCTACTCAATTGGCTGACTCTTCTTCACGGGCAGCCCGCCGCATTGCCGCGTCGCCGTATCAAAGGCGATCAAAAGCGGTCAGGCATCCCGCCCGGCAAGAGTGCTGGGTGAACCTCTATGATAGCGCCGTACGCCTCAGCGTCACGGGTCAGACGCGCGCCTGTTGGAAAACGGTAATCAGGTTCCAACGCAAGCAGGGGCTCGACCACAAAAGCCCGCTCTGCGATCCGTGGATGCGGCAAGGTGAGCGCCTCTGTCTTCAGGATAACATCTCCGTACGAGAGAAGATCCAGATCGATGTTTCGTGGACCGTTCAGCGCGATTTTGACCCGCCCAGCAAGGCGCTCGGCTGCCTGCAGCAGCGCGAAGAGCGCGCGCGGACCCAGGCGCGTATCCAGGCGCACCACGGTGTTACAGAACGTGGGCTGGTCGGAGTAGTAAGCTGGTTCGCTCACATAGAGCGGCGCCGAAGCGGCCAGGGTGGTCGCTGGCAGCGCTTTCAGAAAGCTCAGGGCAGCGCGCAGATGATCCTCACGTGGCTCGACGTTGCTCCCGAGCGCCACATAGGCGATCTGCGGCGGCGCGCTGGCAAGGCGCTGCAACTCTGCGTGCATGCCAGCCGCATCATGTACGCGCAGGTGCGTTACACCCGCAGCAGCCAGCACTGCGGAGAGTTCGGCCGTGGCCTGGTCACGGTCGGCCAGAGAGCGGTCGTCGCCAAACAACGTGGACAGGAAGCGCTTGCGCGAGAGGCCGACGTAGGTGGCGTAACCCTCGGCACGCAGGCGTGCAGCAAGCTGGGGCGTCTGCCCAAAGAGACGGATATCATCGTCGCGGCTGGCGGTGAAACCGAAGCCCGGATCAAGCATGATGCGCTCGCGCGTGACGCCCGCTTGTTCCAGCGCGGCGGCCCGAACGCGCAGCACGTCGGAGTCAGCCATCACAACACAACGTGCACCGGAGGTAGCCGCCAGCTCCCGCATCTCCGCATCACAGAACCCGCTGACGTCATTGACGCCATCAGCGCCCGCATCCAGAGCAACGCGCGCAGTCTCAACATGAAAGGTATCGACACTGATCGGCGCTGTCACGCCCGCCGCACGCAGCCCGCCAATGGCCGGAACCACCCGCGCGCACTCCTCGGCCACACTTACCGGCGTTGCCCCCGGGCGGGTCGACTCTCCCCCGACGTCAAGCTCACCTGCGCCCGCTTCAAGCAGCTCGAGGCCGTGACGGATCGCGGCATCGGGCGCCTTATAGCGTCCGCCATCAGAAAATGAATCCGGGGTAACATTGACGACGCCAACGATGCGCGTCGCAGAAAGGTCGACCATCTTCGGCTCAGGATCATCCTGAAACCAGACCGGACCGGGAAAATCGGCGCGTGCCATGCCCGCCTGCTCTCACGCCCCCTCAGCGAGGGCCGATCAGCGCCAGTGCCTCGGCACGCGTGCGCGCGTCGGATTGAAACGAGCCCCTGACCGCTGAGGTGATCGTCTTCGCGCCTGATTTCTTCACGCCCCGCATCGACATGCAGAGATGCTCCGCTTCAACGACCACGAGTACTCCCGCCGGATGCAGGTACTCGACCAAGCTATCAGCCACCTGGGAGGTCAGGCGCTCCTGCACCTGCAGGCGCCGGGCAAAAACATCAACGACCCGGGCGAGCTTCGACAGGCCACAGACCCGTCCGTCAGCCCCGGGGATGTAGGCGACATGCACGACGCCAAAAAACGGCGCCAGATGATGCTCACAGAGGGAGTAGAGCGGGATGTCACGCACCAGGACCATCTCCTGATGGCCCTCGTCAAACGTGACCGAGAGTGGACCCGCCGCGGACTGCCCGATACCGGCGCAGATCTCTTCATACATATCGGCCACACGTGCTGGTGTTTTCTGCAGGCCTTCACGATCGGGATCCTCGCCGATGCCCTCAAGGATCAGGCGCACCCCGGCAGCCACTTTGTCCTTATCGAATGCCATCGTTTTCTCTATCAGGCTCCTGCCGGGGCGGCATTACCAGTCGGCGGCAACGGCAAGTCCGGAATCGAGTCGGCGATGCTGGCGTCACCTGCGCTCGGCGTGTCCTGCCCCTTGTCCTTTGCCTGGGCAGCTTGTACCTGTTCGTTTGCCAGGTACTCCTCCCAGCGGCCATCGAAAATGGCCTTCAGCGCGTCGCCCTCAAGCGTCTCACGCTCGATGAGCACCTGCGCCATCAGATCAAGTATGTCGCGATCCTTCTTCAGGATCTTGTGCGCCTTGGCAAAGCCTTCGTCGATGATGCGCGCCGTCTCGGCGTCGATGACCGTCGCGGTCTCGTCGCCATAATCGCTGCGCTGCGCCAGGTCGCGCCCTAAGAAGACGTCATGGCCCTCCTCGCCAAAGGCGCGCGGCCCGAGGGTCTCGCTCATGCCGTAGCGGGTCACCATGTCACGGGCCATCTTGCTGGCGCGCTCGATGTCATTGGAGGCGCCCGTCGTCACGTCGCCGATCGCCATTTCCTCGGAAGCACGCCCCGCCAGAAGCACGGCGATGTCATCAAGCATCTCGGCCTTGGACTGCAGAAAGCGATCCTCAGTCGGAAGCGACCAGGTCGAGCCCAGGCTCCCGCCACGCGGGATGATCGTGACCTTGTGGACCGGATCGGAGTTCGGCAGGCGGTGTCCCACGATGGCATGGCCCGACTCGTGGTAGGCGATAGTCTTTTTCTCAGCGTCAGATATCAGGCGGCTTTTACGCTCAGGCCCCATCATGACACGATCCGAGCCTTCCTCGATCTCTGTCTGGGTGACCTTCTTCTTGCCAGCGCGCGCCGCGAGCAACGCGGCCTCGTTGAGCAAGTTCTGCAGGTCAGCGCCCGTAAAGCCCGGCGTGCGCCGCGCGATGACGCCCAGATCGACCTCAGGATCAAGCGGCTTGTTTGCCGCGTGGATCTTGAGTATCTCCTCGCGTCCCCGCAAGTCGGGGCGATCCACGACGATCTGGCGATCAAAACGGCCCGGGCGCAGCAACGCCGGGTCGAGCACGTCGGGGCGGTTAGTCGCCGCGATCATGATGACATTATCCTGTGGCTCGAAGCCGTCCATCTCTACGAGCAGCGCGTTTAAGGTCTGCTCGCGCTCGTCATGGCCGCCGCCCAGGCCGGTGCCGCGCTGGCGGCCGACCGCATCGATCTCATCAACAAAAATGATTGAGGGCGAAGTCGCCTTGGCTTGCTCAAACAGGTCGCGCACGCGCGAGGCGCCCACGCCCACAAACATCTCAACGAAGTCAGAACCGCTTATGCTGTAGAACGGCACGTCGGCCTCACCGGCCACAGCACGCGCTAACAGGGTCTTACCGGTACCCGGAGGGCCTACCAGCAACACGCCCTTGGGGATCTTGGCGCCTAAGGCCTGGAACCGCTCCGGCCCTGACAGGAAGTCCTTGATCTCGCCCAGCTCGGCAACCGCTTCGTCCTCGCCCGCCACATCCTTAAACGTCACTTTCTGTTTTTGGGGATCGGTCAGCTTGGTGCGGGCACGCCCGAAGTTCATCATGCGGTTGTTGCCACCCTGCATCCTGAAGATGAAGAAGAGCAGCGCCCCGCCAATGATCGCCAATATGGCGATCTGGCCCAGGATGCTCCACAGCGCGCTGTTATCCGCGTTATTAACTGAGAACTTACCCGTCAACTCCTGCTGGGCAAAAGTCGTGAACGAATCAGCGCCCGCCCAGGTCGAGGTGAACTTCTTGATGCTCTTTGTTCCCTCTTTCTGGTCGGCAGTAGTCTCCCAGAACTGCCCGGAAAGCGTGCCGGCATTCGGCTTGTACTCGACGCTCTTAACGCGTCCGTCCTTTGCCGCGTTCACAAACACACCAGTCGAGATCTTGACCGGCTGTGTGTTGGTCGTCCCCAGGCGATTCCAGACAAAGACCATCAGAACGACCAGGATGACCAGGTACAGGAAGGTGATTCCCAGATTCTTCTTCTTGCTATCCAATGAGGTAACTCCTTTGGGGCGCCCCTCGGCCGCCCGTCTCTCGCGCCTGTGCTAGTCGGCGTAAAGCTCTGGCTTTAAGACACCGATGTAGGGCAGATTGCGGTAATGTTGTGCATAATCAAGTCCATATCCTACAACAAAAGCGTCCGGTATCGTGAAACCTACATATTGGATATCGAGCGGGACCGCCTGGGTGCCCTCCTTAAGGAGCAACGTCGCGATGGCGACACTGGCGGCGCCGCGACCATGGAAGTTGCGCGCCAGGTATTTGAGCGTGAGCCCCGTGTCAAGGATATCTTCTAAGATGATGACGTGGCGGTCGGTGACCGGCTCGTTAAGATCCTTGATGATACGCACCACGCCGGAGGTCTTATGCGCGTCCCCATAGCTGGAGACCGCCATAAAATCCATAGTCAGCGAACAGTCGATCATGCGCGTCAGGTCGGTCATGAAATAGACCGCGCCTTTCAGGATGCAGATGAGCAGAGGGTCCTTGTCCGCGTAGTCTCGTGTAATATCGGCGCCCATCTGAGCGACACGGCGATGGAGCTGATCTTCGCTGATCAGGGTACAGACCAGATCATCGTGAGATACCGGCTGCTCCTCAAACGCCGCAACTGCAGGAGAAGGATGAACGAATTCCGGGTAATCTGACGTCACGTTTCCCTCCAATCTTCCTCATACCTATCTACCTTAGCACAGCCGCGATGACCTCTACGCGTCACCCCGGGCTTGATCCGGGGTCTCCTCACGCCGCCAGATGGGGAGCTTCTTGATGATAAGAGTATGATCGCTGCGTTGCGCGCGCAAGCCCTTACCCAGGTCGGCCTGGTAGCCCGGCGTCGTCAGTGCGTCTGCCAGCTCAAGGTAGCGCACCTGGGGCAAGCGCGAGGCCTCCTCAGGAAAGGCGTCGAGCAGCGCACGGCGCAGCACGCGGCGGGTCATGACCGGATCGAGCGTTGCCAGCATGTCGACATCAAGCATCAGGCACTGGCCATCATCCCCATCCTGAACATCGCTGAAATCCCTCACAAAGCCCGTTGCAAGCTCATCGAGCAGATTGTCATCTTCCGCGAGCAGGTCCATCGTGCGCTCAAGGTTAGGGCGAAACGCCGGCGCCAACTCTTCTGCTGTGGGCACGATCTTTGCCCGGATGAACGCACGGGTCCGGGTCGTGTCCGCATTGGTCGCGTCCTCACACCAGTCCTGGGCGCAAGCGTCGAGGTAATCACGCAGGTCACTGCGCTGGCAGCGCAGCAGCGGTCGCACGATGCGCCCCCGAACCGGGCGGATCGAGGCCAGCGCGCCCGTGCCCGCCCCGAAGAGCGCCCGCTCGAAGAAGGTCTCGACACGGTCATCGAGCGTGTGGGCTGTCGCAATGCGACCCTCGCTGGCGCTGACCCCCAACTCTGCGCAGAGCTCGTCGCAAAGTTCGTCTGCCGCCTCATAGCGCAGGTCGCGCCCCAGATCTTCCACGTTGCGCTTTTCTTCAACAGCTTGGGTGGCAACATCGAGATGGCGCAGCTCACAGCGGTATCCCAGCTGTTCACAGAGCTCGGCGGTGAACGCTTCGTCTGAAGCAGCTTGCTGCGCCCGCAACCCATGGTTCACATGCAAGACCCGGACGTGATCCAGCGCTGGCGTCCGCTCGCCAAAGGCGCCCTCTGCCAAAAGCCGAAGTAAGGCGACCGAGTCCCCGCCACCGCTCACCATCACAACCAACGGCGTCGCAGCGTCAAATAAATTTGCCAGTAAGGGTAGTTTATTCATGATATTCAGGCATTCTGTTTGTGGCGTTGGACAGCTTTTACGATCTCATACCAGAATACGGACACAGCAGCGGCGGCGATCACGACCAGCACTTGTACGATGCGCAAGGGCGCCAGCTGGAAGAGCCCCGCCAGCGGCGTGTAGAGGATGACCGCAATGCCGATCAGCGTCGCGGCATTCACGATCAGGATCACGCGATCGCCAATCAGGTACTTGAAGGTCGCGGTGACCGGAGCGGTGTTCGAGCTGTTGACTTGCACCAGGAAGAGGTTGGCGATAAACACCACGCAGAGCCCCATCGCGCGCGCGACGGGGGCGGGAGCGCCCGTTCTCAGGCTGTAGTAGTACAGCCCGAAGCTTGCGGCAAAGACGCACAGGCCCTGCAGCAGGCTTTTCACCAAGACCGCGCGTGACAGGATGCCTTCGGCTGGGTCGCGGGGCGGACGATCCATGATGTCGCGCTCGGCAGGCTGGCGCTCGAAGACGATCGAGCACGTCGGGTCGATGATGAGTTCCAGCAACAGCACGTGCGCAGGCAACAGCATAAGCTCTGCTGGCTTCAGGTGCAGCAGGGGCGCCAGCAGCGCCGTGAACATGATCGGGATGTGGATCGTGAAGATGTAGCCGATGGCCTTGCGGATGTTTTCATAGATACGGCGCCCGTCTTTGACGGTGGCCGTGATGGTCGCGAAGTTGTCATCGAGCAGGATGAGATCGGCCGCCTCACGCGAAACCTCAGAGCCGCGCTTGCCCATCGCGATGCCGATGTCGGCATACTTGAGCGCTGGCGCATCGTTGACCCCGTCGCCCGTCATCGCAACGATGGCGCCATTGGCACGAAAAGCCTTCACAATACGCATCTTATCGGCTGGCAGGACGCGCGAGAAGATGTTGACAGTCTTGACGCGCTCGCACAGCTCTTCGTCGTTGAGTTGAGCCAGATCAGCACCTGTACAGACTTGGTCTGCGTTTGCGGTGCCGACCTGTGCCGCGATGGCGCTGGCCGTCAGGCCGTTATCACCTGTGATCATCACCACGCGGATACCTGCCTGCTGGCACTGCGCGATATCGGCTGCGACGCCTTCGCGCGGCGGATCGGCCAAGCCGATCAATCCGGCCAGCGCCAGGCGGCAGTCAGGTAGAGACGCTGGCAGCGCCTCGCGGGAGGCCGGGTGCGCAGAGGCCACGGCGATCACACGCAGGCCACGCTCGGACAACACACGGAGCTGCTCATCGGCTGCCTGGCGCTCATGGGGCGTCAACTCGCAAATCGCCAGGATCGATTCCGGTGAGCCCTTGGCCGCGATCGTCAGGCGCCCCTCGTGGACCCAGACATGCCCCATCATCTTCGTCTCATCAGTGAAGGCGTACTCGCTGATGAACTGGCTTGTGGCCGCATCAAAAAGATGCGAGGTGGTAATACCCCGCTCTTCACAGAAGCGCAGCATCGCCTGCTCCATCGGATCATAGGTCTCCGTCTCGCAGGCCAGCCCCATCGTCTCAGTCAGTACCTCGTCGTTACCGGTAGGACTCCAACATTGGGTGACCGTCATGCGGTTCTGGGTGATCGTGCCGGTCTTGTCCACGCAGAGTACCGAGATCGCGCCCAGGGTCTCCAGCGCGGGCAGGCGGCGGATCAGCGAGTGCTTGCGCGCCAGGCGCCAGGCGCCCATCGAGAGAAAGACCGTCAACACTACTGGGAATTCTTCCGGGATCATGGCCATCGCCAGTGTGATGCCTGCCAGGACGCTGTCGATCAAGCGGTTTTTGGGTAGCATGTGCGCAAGGTTGAAATAGGTGATGACCACCGCCAGGGTACAGAACACCACAGCAATAAGAACGCAGACCTTGACAACGCGCGATATCTGTTTCTCGAGCGGCGTAGGACGTTCAGGCGCCTCGGCGATGTGCGTACCGATCTTGCCGTACTCCGTCTGCGCACCGATCTTGTCCACCAGGATCGTCGCTGAGCCCTGGGTGACCAGTGTTCCCGCGTAGCAGTAGTCACGGCGCCAGTAGTCTTCTGACACAGGTGACAAGGGGTCAGGTACTTTGTCACCAAATGACAAAGTACCTGACCCCTTGTCACCCTTCCTGTCCGCAACGACTTTCCACACGCCGACCGACTCGCCGGTCAGAGACGACTCATCGACCCGCAAGTCGCTTGCTTTAAGTATCGCTCCGTCAGCAGGAATCTTGACACCCTCGGTAACCAGCAGTAGATCGCCGGGCACCAGATCCACGCTCGGGATCTTGATTTCTGCCCCATCGCGAATGACGGTAGCTGTCGGCGCCGACAAGTTCTTGAGCGCATCCAGGGTCTGGTCGGTGCGCCATTCCTGAAAGATCTCGATCCCGATGACAGCGACCACGAACACAAGCATGATCGAGCCATCACGGGGCTCCCCCAGCAGGAAGTACACGAAAGCGGCCGCTATCAGCAGGATGAACATCGGCTCGCGCAGAATGCCAAGAGCTTTCAAGAAGAAGCTTTTCTTCTTCTCGGGGCTCAGCTCGTTTCTGCCGAACTCCTTTTGAAGCTCAGCTGCCTGCTGCGAGGTCAGCCCTTTGGATATGTCTTGCTTATTTCCCATCACCCTACAAGTATAAACGAGCTCCCCGTTTCCGGGGAGCTCGCTTTTAGAAACATGTCTGTGGCGAGTTAACCTTCTCCTAAGTAAGCTTTCCTTACATCCTCATTCGCCATCAGCTCAGCGCCCGTGCCCTTAAGCTTCACGTTTCCGGTCTCCAGCACGAAGCCGTAATCTGCGATCGCGAGCGCCAAGTTGGCGTTCTGCTCGATCAGCAGGATGGTCACGCCCTCGTCATGGAGCTTCTTGATGATCGAGAAGATAATCTCAACGACCACCGGAGCCAGGCCCATCGAGGGCTCGTCAAGCATCAGGAGCTTAGGCTGCGACATAAGGCCACGCCCCATCGCAAGCATCTGCTGTTCGCCGCCGGACAGCGTGCCGCCCTTTTGTGAGAGGCGCTCTTCCAGGCGGGGAAACAAGCTCATGACCCAGTCGAAGTCTTCTTTGATACCTGCGCTATCCTTGCGCAGATAAGCGCCCATCTCAAGGTTCTCACGCACGGTCAGTTCCGGGAAGATCCGGCGCCCTTCCGGTATCTGGATCACGTGACGCATGGTAACCTTGGAAGGCACCATGCCAGCGATCTCTTCGCCCATGAATCGGATCGACCCCTCAACCGGATGGATCAGGCCAGAGATCGTGCGTAAAGTCGTCGTCTTGCCGGCACCGTTAGCCCCGATGACCGTGACCAGCTCGCCTTCATTAACGGAAAAATCGATGCCCTTCAGCGCTTCGATCTTGCCATAGTTGGTGTGAAGATTCTTGACCGTAAGCAGGTGCTCTGTGCTTCCCGCCTCGGTGCTTGCCACCTCGGTGTTTTTCGTTTTTGTTTCTGTGCTCGCCATCGCCTACGCCTCCTTTGCTTCGTCATCGGAGGCAGGAGCCTCAGCCTCTGGCGCATGGTCCTCAGCAACTTCCTGAGCAGGCGCTGCACCATTTTGACCAGCAATGATAGCCTCAGCACCCTTGCCCAGATAGGCCTCGATCACCTGCGGGTTACTCTGTATCTCTTCCGGGTTGCCCTGAGCGATCAACTTACCAAAGTCAAGCACGTAAATACGCTCGGCCAGGTTCATGACGACCTTCATGTCGTGCTCGATCAAAAGCACCGTAAGCCCTCGGTCGCGCAGACCAAAGATCAGGTCGTTGAGCTGCTTCGATTCAGTCGTGTTCATGCCAGCCGCCGGCTCATCCAAGCAGATGAGCTTGGGGTCGGTTGCCAGGGCGCGCGCGATCTCAAGACGACGCTGCGCCCCGTAAGGAAGCGAGCTGGATATCTCATTAGCAAAAGGAAGCAGCCCGCAAAAGTCCAGGCACTCCTCAGCGTAACGCTGGGATTCACGCTCTTCACGTTTAAACGCCGGCGTATGAAAGCTTGCGCCCCAGGCGGTTTGCTTCGTGCGAATATGGCGCCCGATCATCACGTTTTCCAAAGCGGTCATTGATTTGAACAAACGAATATTCTGAAACGTACGCGAGATTCCCCACTCGGCGATCTTGTCAGGCTTGACACCCGAGACCGAGCGGCCCTCAAAGAGTATCTCGCCTTCAGTTGGCTTATAAATCCCCGTCAGCAGGTTGAAGAACGTGGTCTTGCCCGCGCCGTTAGGCCCGATCAAAGAGACGATCTCACCAGGATCAATATAGAGGTTCACACTGTCGACTGCACGCAGACCACCAAACTGAATGGTAGCGTTTTTCGCTTCTACCAGGTGCTCACTCATGCCGCATCACCTGCTTTCACGAGATCTTCTTCTG